>TARA_B110000879_G_scaffold18620_1_pt1 | contig 18210 bp, 15 predicted proteins | sample TARA_B110000879 | Tara Oceans TARA_B110000879 (sample SAMEA4398094) | marine metagenome | biome: Polar Biome; feature: [SRF] surface water layer (ENVO:00010504); material: water (ENVO:00002006), including particulate matter (ENVO:01000060) such as... | depth 5 m
GACTTTTGTTTAGTGGCTTTTGAGTTTGTTGGGAACATCTATCAGTGCTCGTAGTGATTATTTACACACACTATCTTACAGATAAAATAGATTTCAGGTTGTTTATACTTGACTTTATCTTAGTAAACCAAAGCTACTTTAATCATGGCTGTTGTATTAGTTTGAAGAATGATTATACGAACAACTACTTAGCACATAACATCTTCATCGTAAGATGCCTCTGCACTAGCTGATACCCATCATCATATTCTTGCCCAACAGTTTTCAATGACCAACCACCCAATCTATCAATCATCTCAATAGGCGCATCTACTGCTCTTAGCCTGCCTGTAAAACTATGCCGTAATCCGTGCATAACGTAATATTTGTTCTTACTTATTACCTTCAACTATTTATTCAAAGCAGCCATTTGAGTTGCTGTTACAGCCTTTTGAATTGCAGTAACGTGGAAAACAGTATTCAGCTGCTTGTGCGTTCTGTTTAATTTTCTGAGCCGCCCAGAGTGATGCGCCAAGTAGAGGAACTACGCGCTCAGAACTTCTAGTTTTAAGTGATCTGTGCTTATGTGGTTGAATAACGACATATGGAATATCTTCATCTAAGCATAGGTCATCCGACATCATGCCAGTATCAGAGATACGTGCTACCAGCCATCGCATATCATCATCTACTGCCTTACAGTGGTTCTGGATAAGTCTTATATCTGCTGTAGCGATTGCTGGGCGTTTCTTTTCATCGTCTTTAGCATTGGCTAGATAGACGTTACTAAATGGATTTTGTATGGTCAGCCCATGTTCTTGGGTAACGAAGGTAAACATGGCTTTTATAGACGCAAAGGCTTGCCGAATTGTTGCATTACTTAACCCCTTGCCTTTTAACCAAGCTCTATAAGCTTAAGCATCCTGAGCCGTACAATCCTCTAAGGGCTTATTACCTCCACTCGCTTTTAGCAAATAATGAATATGTCTTTCAGTATGCTCTGCAAACTGTTTGCCGCGGTTATTGCCTTTATGCTGAATGTAGTCATCCAACGCACTATTCACTGTGAGGTTTACTTGTTTATTTTTAATGGCGTTAGCAACAGGAATATCTTCGGCTAGCTGCTTTAGCCTTAACTGGAACCAATACTTCTCAAGCTGAGCAGAAAAAATACGTGCAGCAATACCAGCCTATTTGAGGTCTTTAGTGCGTAATTCTAGACGATACGTGTTTGTTTATAGTGATACTGAAGGTCTGTAGGAATGCGTCTACTGAAGTAGAAGATATGACGTTTTGAAGTTATATAGTTTGGCTGATTGCCAATCTTATGCACCACCATTTGGTACACCGCTCCATTCATAGCCCATCAAAAAATAAGCTAATCAGTGCAGATACCCGGCAGAAAGCCCTACCCTACCGCGCGCTATAACGGCGAGTGGTTAGCAGGAAATAGAAAAATTGGTGGAGCCAGGCGGGATCGAACCGCCGACCTCTTGCGTGCCACGCAAGCGCTCTCCCAGCTGAGCTATGGCCCCGTTTGTAACGTGGAGACGTATTATGCCCGCATTAAGAGGCTGGCTCAACAAGGTTTTCAATGTAGCTTATCGCGGTATTCAAACGTCTAACCACGGCTTCTTGTCCAATCGTAGTTAAGGTCTGATCTAAAGCCGGTGAATTACCGTTACCACAGACAGCAATGCGCACCGGAGGGCCCACTTTGCCAAACTTCAATCCCTTTTCATCAGCATAGTCAGCAATACAGCCCTGAATGGCTTCTGCCTGCCAGTGAGCTAACTGCGCTAAGCGTTCTTTAAGATCCGTTAAGATCGGCAGACTCGCCTTGCCTAAAAATTTCTTCGCCGGCTTAGGGTCATAGGCTGTCGGGTCTTGGAAAAATAAGACACTGGTTTCGGCCATCTCTGACAAGCTCTTAACGCGCTCTCGCTGTAATTCAACCACCTGCAAGAGCATCTCTCGTGGTGCCGCTTGTAAGGCTTCTGGTAGGCGCTTAGCAAGGTCATCGGCAAGCTCATTCGCATCTGCTTCTTTTAAATACTGCTGATTCAACCAATGCAGCTTATCAACATCAAAGGTAGAGGCCGATTTATTAATCCCAGTGAGCTTAAATAAGGCGAGCATCTCTGCTGTGCTAAACATTTCCTGATCACCATGCGACCAGCCCAGACGCACGAGGTAATTGAGCATCGCCTCACGCAGTATGCCCTCTTCGGCATAGGCTGAAACACTGACAGCACCATGTCGTTTAGACATGCGCTTGCCATCATCACCCAAGATCATCGGTGCATGGGCATAGATTGGCGGTGTGCCACCAAGCGCTTTAATCAAATTAATCTGTCTTGGTGTGTTATTAATATGATCATCACCACGAATAACATGCGTGATATTCATGTCCATATCATCAACAACGACGGTCAAGTTATAAGTTGGCGTACCATCAGATCGCGCAATAATAAGGTCATCTAACTCTTCATTCGAGATCGTAATCTGGCCGAGAACCTGATCATCGATAACAACGGCTCCGTCTAATGGGTTCTTAAAGCGAATCACTGCGGCGACACCGGCCGGTGGCTCACCACTGAAATCACGATAGCGACGATCGTATTGTGGTCGTTGTTTGTTGGCGACCTGCTCTTCACGCATGGCTTCTAATTCTTCTTTACTGCAATAACAGCGATACGCCTTGCCTTCGTCTAACAGTTTCTGTATCACCTCGTTATAACGATCAAAGCGCTGTGTTTGGTAAAATGGCCCTTCATCATAATCGAGTCCTAACCACTCCATGCCTTCAAGGATGGCATCAACCGAGGCTTGGGTGGAACGCTCTTTATCAGTGTCTTCAATGCGTAAAACAAAACTGCCACCATTAGCACGTGCAAACAACCAAGAAAATAAGGCAGTGCGGGCACCACCAATATGGAGGTAACCGGTTGGACTTGGGGCAAAACGAGTTCTGACTTGCATGAAAATCTCTCTTTTATAACTACAGTAATTTTAAGGCAGCTTTTATACACTGCCGCAGTAAATAATTAGGACGCCATTACAGCGTAGTGGTGAAGACAGTGTCAACGCCAGCGTTTATAGCAGCCTCGGCCCCATTAATAGAATCGCGAGCTGCAGACAGATGGCGGCAAACACACCGGCTAAGACATCATCGATAACAATACCTAAGCCACCCTGCACTCTGCGATCCAGCCAATTGATCGGCCAGGGCTTCCAAATATCAAATAGACGAAACAACAAAAAGCCTAGAACAATCCATAGCCAACCACTGGGCACCAAGATCATCGTTACTAAATAACCACAGATCTCATCCAAGACAATACCACTATGATCATGCGTCTTGAGCTGCTTTGCCGATTCACCACAGATATAGATGGAGACTAAGATCAATAACAGCAGTACGGCCAAGTAAACCGATAAGGATAAGGGCTGCAGTACTAAGTAAAGCGGTATCGCGACTAAGGTACCAAAGGTACCCGGGGCAAATGGCGCTAAACCACTACCCAAACCAAAGGCTAAGGCATGTATTGGGTTAGTCATACATTCTTTAATACTAGGGTTTTGTGCTTTTGCCATTTTAATTATCCATGAGCTACATTAACTGAAATGATCAAAACCAGCGTGACTCGGTAGCGCTTCACTTTGTCCATTGCGTACTAATCTTAATTCATCGCCTGCACAGATACTGCCAATGCAGCTGATCACACAACCCTCTGCTGTCGCTAGCGCCTGCAGTTTTGCCGCCACTGCTGCAGGTGCAGTAAATAATAACGCATAATCCTCACCACCACTGAGCGCCATGCTCTCATCGACAGATTCAGCCAGCGGTAGTTTTTCACAGTGAATGACGGCGCCAACCCCACTGGCTGTTAGCAGTCGTTGCAGATCAAGTAAGAGGCCATCAGAGAGGTCCATCGCAGCATGGCAGAGTTCAGGTAATGCCTGCGCAAAGGCTATATGGATAGGCGGTCGGTAGAGCGCCGCTGCCTGCGCTGCAGTCAATTTCGCATGCTCATTGCGCTCTTGCTTAAGCGTCGCCACGGCACTGGCAGCCAACCCCAGTGAGCCGCTGACGTAAATATCGTCACCCGGCTTTGCGTTGCTGCGCAGCAACGCCTTTCCTGCGCTAACCGTGCCGATGATTTGTAAACCAAGGTTGAGTTCGGTTGAACGCAGCATGTCACCACCGACTAAGATCAAGTGGTAACGAGCCATCGCAGCAAACAAGCCGGCTGAGAAATCTTTTAACCAAACTTCGTCAACGTCATTAAGACTGAGGTTTAAGGTCAGCCAACGCGGTGTTGCTGCCATCGCTGCCATGTCACTGACATTAACAGAGACCAGCTTATAGCCGAGATCATAGGCTGGAGTTTGTGCAACAAAGTGTCGGTCAATGACCATGCTGTCACTGCTAACAACCAGTTGCTGGCCGTCTTCGATTTGAATTAAGGCGGCATCATCTCCGATACCGAGCAAAACATCAGGGTCAGCCAGCGCCTGCGCTGGGGCTTTGAAAAAGCGTTGAATAATCTCGGCTTCAGTCATAGTGGCAAGAGCTATCGCTTTCCAGTGAAGTCAGTTACTGCAAAATAGTCAGACGATTATGTGTCTTGCAGATGTTATCTAAGGTGGCGTTAACAAACTTGAAGCCTTCGTCTGAACCAAAGCGTTTACACAGACGAATCGCCTCAGCAATAATCACATTTTCAGGAATGAATAGACTGTGACAGTATTCATAGACAGCGATGCGTAAACTAGCCAGCTCGATAGGGTCTATCTGTGCGACTTTATAATCACTGGCAGCATTGATGATTTCATTAAATTTTTCTTCACTGCCGAGGCAGACCTTAAGCATCTCGGTAAAGTAGTCTTGGTCGGCCTTCTTCCAGTATTCATCGCTTTCATACTGTGCCACCAATTCAGCTACTGAGTTCTCTGTGAACTGACATTGATAGAGTGCTTGCAACGCCAAACGGCGAGAACTTTGACGCGCGTAGTTAGCACTACGTTGCTCTGGATTAGCCACTAGTTTTCTCGTATTTGGTTAAGTACATTATTCATTTCTAACGCGCATAAAGCCGCGTCTACCCCTTTATTTTCTCCATTCAGCTGTGAACGAAGTTGTGCTTGTTCGAGCGTGTCCGTGGTCAAGACACCAAAGATAACCGGTACACCACTATCCAGACCGACCTGCATGATACCGCTAGCCGCCTGACTGCAGACAAAGTCAAAGTGTGGTGTATCACCACGGATAACACAGCCGAGCGTAATGATCGCCTGATAACGACCACTGTTGGCTAACTCACTGGCCAGCAGGGGCAGCTCAAAGGCACCAGGCACATAGAGTATATCGATACTCTCATGCGCCACGCCCTGCTCGAGAAGACACGCCTCGGCCGCGCTCAGCATGTTATTAACAATCTCATGATTAAAGCGTGCCGCAACAATAGCGAAGCGCGCATCACCGGCACTGATATCACCAGTCTGAATTGGTCCTGTTTTCATCTTAGTTACTTCCCACTGACATATTCGACGATCTCTAGGCCAAAACCACCGAGTCCATGAAACACTTGTTTGGCACTCAATAAACGCATTTTATGCACACCAACATCAAATAGGATCTGCCCACCTATACCGAGGGTGCGTCTATCGACTGGTGTATTCGCATTGGGCTCTGCGTTCTCGGCCACAGTACCTCGCTCTTTTTCATCTAAGCGTTGCAGTTGTTTAATCAAGTTGCCTGCGTCATTACCGATACGCAGTAAGACAACCACACCGACCTCTTCTGCAGCTATTCGCTGGATCGCATCACGTAACGGCCAGCCAAAGGCCTCGCTCTTACCGAGCAGGCTATCGATAATAGTATTTTCAAGATGTACCCGCGTTAAGACTGCCTTATCCGCTGTGATCTCACCTTTGACCAGAGCGAAATGTACCTGCTTGAGTACTGCATCCTCATAGGTGTGTAATTGAAAATCACCATAATCAGTAGTAAACGGCTGCACTGAAATGCGACGAACTGTCGGCTCATGCTGCATGCGGTAACTGATCAAATCTTCGATGGTGCCGATTTTAAGATCAAATTCTTTTGCAAACTTTTCTAAATCAGGACGGCGCGCCATAGTGCCATCTTCGTTCATGATCTCGACAATCACTGCGGCTGGTTCTAATGCCGCTAAGCGAGCAAAGTCACAACCGGCTTCAGTATGCCCAGCGCGGGTTAAGACGCCACCGGGTTTCGCCATTAACGGAAAGATGTGCCCAGGCTGTTCGATATCACTAGGTTTTGCGTTCGGTGCGACTGCCGTGCGCACAGTGTGTGCTCGGTCATAGGCTGAGATGCCGGTGGTCACACCCTCGGCCGCTTCAATCGATACCGTGAAATTAGTTTTGTAGTTATCACCAACCGCATCCACCATTAACGGCAGGTTCAACTGCTGGCAGCGCTCACGCGTTAGCGTTAAACAAATCAGGCCACGACCATGCGTTGCCATAAAGTTAATGTCTTCTGGCTTGACCATAGAGGCCGCCATCAGCAGATCACCTTCGTTCTCGCGATCCTCATCATCAATGATGATCACCATCTTGCCGGCAGCAATGTCGGCAATGATTTCTTCTGTCGAATTAAATTTCATAGTTACTACTTCTGGAGCGTCGGTGATTAGCTATCGGTAAAGGTATTCAGTCGCTCAACATAGCGGGCGATAACATCTACTTCTATATTGACTCGTGTGCCAACTTGGTAGCTGTGAATCGTCGTATTTTTATAAGTATGCGGGATGATCGCAACGCTGAAGAGTATAGCATCGACTGCGTTCACCGTGAGGCTGACACCATCAATACAGATCGAGCCTTTGCGCGCTATATACCGCGCCAGTTCAACAGGCACCTGACACTGCAGAAACCAAGCGTCACCTTCTTCTCGAAGCGCAGTCACCTCGGCAACACCATCAACATGACCAGAGACCATGTGTCCGCCTAATGCCGTTGTTGGCGTCAGTGCGCGTTCCAAGTTCAAGCTATCACCGACAGCCCTATCACCGAGTGTGGTGCAGGCTAAGGTTTCTAATGAGGCATCGGCAGTAAATGAGTTTGCTATGATGCTGGTAGCGGTTAAGCAGGTACCGAGTACGCAGATACTATCGCCGACCACTGAATGTTCTAAAAAGCCATCGCTTGTTGTGATAGTGAAGACACTGCCACCTGCAGATTTATCGATTGCCTGACACGTTCCTTGCGCCTGTATTATTCCCGTAAACATCTGTCTTTAAACCTCTACATCCAAGGTGAACTTTTGAATAGGTAAGGCACTGCTGGTATGCAACTCAGCACTCGCCTCGATAGCAACTGTGGCAATTTCTTCAGCATCATCACTGCGCTCATACATCGCATAAAGTGCACCCAAGGCAATTTCAGCACCGGCACCAATCGCCCAAAAACTGCGGTATTGAAAAACTTCCCGCAGTGCGTAAAGACCATATATACCAGTCTTATTTAAGAACAAGGCATCAATGCGAGAGGACTCGTAGGCGTCATCATCTTCATCTTTTGGGTTTAAAAAATAATTCTGTTTAAGTATCGGATGCAGATTTAAGAAGCTATGGTAAATCGCCTGACGTGAATCCAACTTAATGTTGTTAGCCTCTTGTGCAAAGACACTCTGAATGACTAGATGATGTGCTGCACTACCGACTATGCCCATGTAGCTTCCTGCATGTTCGAGAATCTTGTCACTACTGGCATCGTAACGATGACTTTGACGAATATCGCCAAAAGTGGTCAAGGTATCCGCTGCAATACAGCCTTTCCCATTCTTAATAACCGCAACAATTGTAGACATAATTAGGTGTTATTCAATAAAGCAGTAATGCGTAAGTCGTTACCTACACTGCGTGAATCGGTGATCGTAAGATCTTGTTTTTGTGCCAGTGTATCTAATGGCCCTAAGGCTGTTATGCCGCGGGTACCCTGGCCAAGTAATGTCGGTGCAAGATAGAGTACTAACTCATCTGCCAAACCACTGGCTATCGCTGAGGCAACCAGTTTCGGCCCTGCCTCTAGCATAACCGAGTTAAGCTCGCGTGCCGCAAGATCACGCAGTATCCACTGCAGTGATAAGCCTGAGGCATCGACTGGTGCCGGTATGATGTGATCCGCTTGGAAGCCATTAGCGTTAACTCCATTTTCTGCTGTGTAGATTAGGTAGTCACCCTTAGCCTTGATTAACTTCGCAGTGCTTGGTGTCTGTAACTGACTATCCAGCACAACCCGCAGCGGTTGCACGACATCAGTATCGATCTTTAACTGCGCCTTGCTAAGGCGAACGTTGAGTTGAGGGTCGTCAGCCAGTACTGTGCCAATACCGGTCATTAGCGCATCATGCTGAGCACGCAGATAGTGCACATCGAGGCGCGCAGCCTCTGAGGTAATCCATTTTGACTGACCATTATGCAGCGCTGTGCCACCGTCGAGGCTGGCTGCTGTCTTGATTGTTAGCCATGGCAGGCCTCGGCTCATACGTTTAATAAAACCACGGTTCAGCTGCTCTGCCACTGAGCTGTTAGGCATGAGTTCCACATGAATACCGGCAGCACGTAACTGCTCAATGCCACGACCCGCAACCAGAGGATTAGGGTCTTGCATGGCGATCACGACGCGCGCAACACCGGCCGTAATTAAGGCCTGCGTGCACGGGCCTGTACGGCCATGATGTGCGCAGGGTTCTAAGGTGACATAAACCGTCGCTGCACGCAGATCTACACTGGCATTGTTCAGTGCGTTAATTTCCGCGTGTGCCTCACCCGCAAGCTGATGATAACCCTGAGACAACACCTGACCTGCCGCATCGGCAATGATGCAACCGACTATAGGATTAGGGCTGGCGCTATAACGGCCTTGCTCTGCAAGACGCAGCGCCTGCGCCATTAAGGCTTGGTCCTGCGGGCTAATCATAGTAAACCCTATGAATCCTTGATTAATTTGAGCTGACTTTTACGCATTTCAGGCGTCAGGTCCTTTTCTACATGATCAATGATATCTCTAAATTCTTGAACGTCAGTAAACGATCGATAAACCGATGCAAAACGCACATAGGCCACTTGATCAATCACCTTGAGTTCATCCATTACCCACTCCCCCATCTGACTGGCGGGAATTTCACGATCACCATAGCCTAAGGCTAGGCGACGAATATGGTCAACAGTCTCGTCTACTTTATCCATAGACACTGGTCGTTTTTCGATGGCGTGTAATAAGCCGGAGCGTAACTTGGCAACATCAAAGTTCTCGCGTCGGCCATCACGCTTAACGATACGCGGTAGATCTAATTCAGCGGTTTCGTGCGTGGTGTAGCGCGCCTTACAGTCAACACATTCGCGACGTCTTCGCACCTGACTACCCTCAGCAGCCAAACGTGAGTCAACAACTCGTGTATCAGTAGCAGCACAAAATGGACATCGCATACGCTTTACCTATTTGTCATTAAAAGCAGATTTCAGAAACAAAAACGCGGCCAAGGGTTACCCCAGTGGCCGCGCTTCATGTCGCAAAGCTGTCTTAGCTAGCGCGTTTTGAAGATTCGTATACTGGGAAACGAGAGCAAAGCTCAACAACTGCTTTCTTTACACGCTCTTGAACTTCAACATTTTCTACGTCATTCATTACGTCACACATCCAGTTAACCAACTCAACACACTCGGCTTCTTTAAAGCCACGTGTGGTGATTGCTGGAGCACCCAAACGAATACCACTGGTCACGAATGGTGATTGTGGGTCGTTAGGTACGGTGTTCTTATTAACTGTAATGTTAGCGTTACCTAGGGCTGCGTCTGCGGCCTTACCGGTAATGCCTTTTTTGATCAGGTCAACCAAGAATAGATGGTTATCAGTGCCACCCGATACGATGTCGTAATCGCGTGCTTGGAACTGCTTAACCATAGCGCGGGCATTAGCAACAACCTGCTTTTGGTATTCCTTGAACTCTGGCTGTAGTGCTTCTTTAAAGGCAACGGCCTTAGCAGCAATAACGTGCATCAATGGACCACCCTGCATACCAGGGAAAACCATAGAGTTGATCTTTTTAGTAATCGCTTCATTTTCACGCGCGATGATGATGCCACCACGAGGACCACGAAGTGTCTTGTGAGTTGTAGAAGTTACAACGTCAGCTACAGACACTGGATTTGGGTACATATCTGCTGCAATCAAACCAGAGACGTGTGCCATATCAACGAGTAAGTAAGCACCAACCATGTCTGCGATTTCGCGGAAACGAGCCCAATCCCATATTTTAGAGTAAGCAGAGAAACCAGCGATTAGCATTTTTGGCTTGTGCTCTTTCGCTAATGCTTCAACTTGATCGTAGTCAATCTCGCCTTCTGGCGTTAGACCGTACTGAATCGCATTGTAGAAACGACCTGAGAAGTTTACTGGGCAACCGTGAGTTAGGTGACCACCCTGTGCCAATGAAAGACCCATAATGGTGTCATGTGGCTGTAGCAGTGCGAAGAAAACAGCACCGTTAGCCTGTGAACCAGAGTGTGGCTGTACGTTGGCATAGTCTGCGCCGTAAAGCTCTTTCAAACGGTCAATAGCAAGCTGCTCTACTTTATCAACATGCTCACAACCACCGTAGTAGCGTTTTGAAGGGTAACCTTCAGCATATTTGTTGGTAAGTACTGAACCTTGCGCTTCCATTACACGTGGGCTGGCGTAGTTCTCTGAGGCAATCAGTTCGATGTGCTCTTCTTGGCGAATTACTTCGCTGCTCATCGCATCTGCTAGCTCTTTATCAAATTCGGCGATAGTCATATCGGCAGAAAACATAGTCATTCTCCAAAAGGTTTATTCTGACAAAATTTAGTGGCAGAAGTATACCCTATTATGCCAGAAGAGAACCACCCAATCCTATACAAGCAGTTTTACTTATTTGGCTCTGCACTGGTATCTGGACAGGGACTTAGAAGTCTGGAACTATGCCACCAGCTAATACAACCACCAAAGATCCTAATATGGCCCAATATGTCTTCTCAATGAGCGCTGTCGGCAAAGTCGTGCCACCCAAGAAAGAGATCCTTAAAGATATCTCCCTAAACTTCTTCCCCGGCGCCAAAATCGGTGTTTTAGGCTATAACGGCGCCGGAAAATCCACTCTTTTACGCATTATGGCCGGTGTTGATACCGACTACCACGGTGAAGCAAGACCTCAGGCTGGCCTCAATATTGGCTATTTACCTCAGGAACCGCAGCTCGATACGAGCTTGGACGTGCGCGGCAATGTCGAGCTTGGTATCGGCCCGTTGAAACAGGCCTTGGATGAGTTTAATGCGATTAGCATGAAATTTGCCGAACCGATGAGTGACGACGAGATGGCTGCCGCCTTAGATCAACAGGCAAAACTTCAGGATCAAATCGAAGCAGCGGATGGTTGGAACCTTGAGCGCAAGCTAGAGGTCGCAGCAGACGCCCTGCGCCTGCCCCCTTGGGATGCTGATGTATCGGTACTCTCTGGTGGTGAACGTCGCCGTGTTGCACTTTGCAAGCTGCTGCTCTCAAACCCCGATATGTTGATTTTGGATGAGCCCACCAACCACTTGGATGCTGATTCGGTCGCTTGGTTGGAACGCTTCTTACAAGACTTTGCCGGTACCGTCGTTGCTGTCACCCATGACCGTTACTTCCTCGACAATGTCGCTGGTTGGATTTTAGAACTCGACCGTGGCCATGGCATCCCATGGGAGGGTAATTACTCGAGTTGGCTAGACCAAAAACAAGCACGTCTAAAACAGGAACAACGCCAAGAGAGTGCTAGACAGAAAACCATGGCGGCAGAACTAGACTGGGTACGCAGTAATCCCAAGGGGCGTCAGGCCAAATCTAAGGCGCGTTTAAAACGCTTTGATGAAATTAATTCGCAGGAATATCAAGAACGCGCAGAGACTAATGAACTCTTCATCCCAACCGGTGACAGACTCGGTGATGTGGTGATTGAGGCCGAGGCACTCAGTAAGGGCTTTGGCGACCGCATGCTCTTTGATGATGTCAGCTTCAGCTTACCCAAGGGTGCGATTGCTGGTGTTATCGGCGGAAACGGTGCAGGTAAATCAACACTACTAAAGATGTTAGTTAATCGCGAGACACCAGATAGCGGCACGCTGCGTTTAGGTGAGACCGTGAAACTTTCTTATGTCGACCAGTTACGCGATGACCTACAAGGTGAGCGCACCGTTTGGGAAGAAATCTCAGATGGCCAAGACATTATGCAGATTGGTAACCATACGGTGCAGTCACGCAGTTACTGTGGACGCTTTAACTTTAAGGGTGGTGATCAACAAAAACGCGTTAAAGACCTTTCTGGTGGTGAACGTAACCGCTTACAACTGGCCAAGCTATTAGCCAGTGGCGGTAATGTCTTACTACTCGATGAGCCAACCAACGATCTCGATGTGGAGACCTTACGTGCCTTGGAAGAAGCCTTATTGAACTTCCCCGGCTGCGCCATCGTTGTCTCTCACGACCGCTGGTTCTTAGATCGAATTGCCACCCATATACTCGCGTTTGAGGGTGATTCCGTGGTCACTTGGTTTGAAGGTAACTTCACTGAATACGAAGCCGATCGCAAACTGCGGCTGGGTGAGGATGCAGCACAACCACGACGTGTGAAATACAAGAAGATCGACGCTTAAAACAGCGCTAGCCCTCTAGAAGTTGCGCTTTAGATCCATTCCGGAATAGAGCGCAGCGACCTGCTCGGCATAGCCATTGAAGGGCAGAGTTTTGCGTTTGCGAAACTCACCAATACGCCGTTCACGCGCTTGGCTCCATCGCGGGTGATTCACCTCTGGATTAACGTTCGAATAAAAACCATATTCTTTAGCTGCTGAGAGATTCCAACTGGTTTCTGGCTGCGTCTCACTGAAGCGAATCTTGACGATGGATTTAATACTCTTAAAGCCGTATTTCCATGGCACCACTAAACGCAGTGGCGCACCGTTTTGGTTTGGCAGTTGCTTACCATAAAGCCCAACAACTAAAAGACTCAGTGGATTCATCGCCTCATCAATACGCAGGCCTTCAACATACGGCCAATCCAACACAGGGAAACGCTGGCCCGGTAAATTAGCCGGATCATGCAAGGTGGTAAATTCCACATACTTTGCTTTTGAGGTCGGTTTGAAGCGTTGTAGCAACGGCCCTAACTCAACACCCATCCATGGGATAACCATCGACCAGGCTTCAACACAGCGCAGGCGATAAATGCGTTCTTCAATATCTTTCGTTTGGATTAAGTCTTCAAGGGCAATCACACCGGGCCGCTCACACTCCCCTTCAATCGTCACCGACCACGGCTCGGTCTTTAACATTGCGGCATTTTTTTCTGGGTCTTTCTTGTCTGTGCCTAGCTCATAAAAGTTATTGTATGAGGTGATCGACTTTTCGGCGGTCAGTTCGGCGGCCAACGCCTGATCCGCTGCTTTTTGATAGGCTGATAAATCAACCCCTGCGATGGCAGGCAAGCCCGCTGCTGAAAGGCCGATAGCGCCACCTGTGGCGAGAGATTTTTTAATAAACTCACGGCGTTGTAGGTAAACCGAGTAATCGGTTACCGCCGACTCTTTTAAGGCATGTCTAGCAGGGATTTTTATAAGCATAGTTAGTCAGTCATTACGCAGTTAAAAAAGTTCCATCAGCCCTGAATTAAAGACTAAAACAAGGTCCGTGCATTGCGAAAGAGTCGTAACCATGGGCCGTCCTCATTCCAGCTAGGGTCAGCCCAAGAGTGTTGCACCGTCCTAAAGAGACGTTCTGGATGCGGCATCATGATGCTAAAACGGCCATCTTCATTAGTAATCGCGGTCGCACCCTCAGCAGAACCATTCGGATTCAGCGGATAACGTTCGCTAGCGCTGCCATTTTCATCACAGTAGCGCAGAGCAATCAGCGCCTGAGCTTTTAGCTGCTGCTGATCATTCTCAAAGTGCATCCGACCTTCACCATGGGCGACGACAATCGGCAGCTGTGAACCAGCCATTCCCTGCAGCAACAATGACGGGCTAGATTCAACTTTTACATTCAGTAAGCGCGCCTCAAACTGCTCTGAGGTATTGCGCACAAACGTTGGCCAAGCCTCACTGCCCGGAATCAGCTGACGTAGCTGAGAAAGCATCTGACAGCCGTTACAAACGCCCAAACCAAGCACATTTTTATCTTCAAAAAATGCTTTAAATTGATCCAGTAACTTACTGTTATATAATATATTATTGGCCCAACCAGAGCCGGCACCCAAGACATCACCGTAGGAGAAGCCACCACAGGCGGCAAGCATCTGAAATTCACTCAAATGGCTGCGATTTTCGAGCAGATCAGACATGTGAACATCGACTGCCTGAAAGCCAGCGCGATCAAATGCCGCCGCCATCTCAACCTGTCCATTAACCCCCTGCTCGCGCAGAATCGCTATCTTCGGCCTAACGCCTGTGGCGATGTAGGGTGCAGCAACATCCTCGTCTGGATTAAAGCTCAGCTGCGCTAGTAAACCGTGAACGCCCTCTTCATCGATCAAATCAAACTCAGAATCGGCACATTCGACGTTATCACGCTGTCTTTGTATCTGATGACTGACCGCAGACCAGCGTTGCTCTAGGACAGCACGGTCACTACTAAAGAGTAGCTCAGTGCCGGCACGACAATGAATCGCTTCATCACCACGGACGCGGGCAACAACCCGTGTCTGCCCACCTAAACCCACCGATTTCGCCAGACTCAAGACCGCATCAAGGTCGCTTTCAGCCACTTGAATGACACAACCCAGCTCTTCTGAAAACAGCGCCGCTAGGGCCTGCTCGGCCGTCACGTCAAGTTCGATATCAAGGCCGCAGCGACCGGCAAAAGCCATCTCTGCAAGGCAGGCAAAGAGCCCGCCATCGCTTCTATCATGATAAGAAAGAACTTTATTTTCATCTCTTATCTTACTGATAAATAATACTAAATTCTTTAGTAAATCCACTGAGTCCAAGGCTGGAACCTGACTATCAGCAAATTCAAAGACCTGCGCCAGAACCGAGCCGCCAAGACGATTTTGAGCGTTACCCAGGTCGATTAATAGCAGACAGCTGGGCTCATCAATCGCTTTAATTTCAGGCGTCCATGTCTGTCGCACATCGGCGACTGGAACAAATGCCGTGACCACCAACGAAACGGGCGACACCACCAACTTGGACTCCGCATCTTGTTGCCAACCGGTTTGCATTGAGAGTGAGTCCTTGCCCACTGGGATCGCAATATCAAGCGCCTGACAGAGCTCACTGGTAGCCGCCACGGTATCGTATAAAACGGCATCTTCACCGGCATAGTTAGCTGCTGCCATCCAGTTTGCAGACAACTTCACCTCTCGCGTATGCGTCCAAGGGGCTGCTAATAAGTTGGTGATTGCCTCAGCAATCGCCATTTGTGCAGATTTTGGCCCAGAATAGAGTGCAATTGGCGTGCGTTCACCCAGCGCCATGGCTTCACCGCTGTAGGCTGTGAAACTGTTGGTGGTGACAGCGACATCAGCCACCGGCACCTGCCATGGGCCAACCATCTGGTCACGCACGACATGACCGGTCACCGAGCGGTCACCAATCGTAATCAAAAACTTCTTCGAGGCCACGGTCGCCTGCCCAAGCACGCGATCGACGGCATCGGCAATGTCTATACCACTGTAATCGGCGCTCAGCGCGGCTGATGGCAGCCGTTGCGTATCACGCTTCAGCTTCGGTGGCTTACCGAGTAAGACCTCCATCGGCATTTGAATTGGGTCATTATCAAAGTGGCGGTCGTGCACCTTGAGCTGTTGCTCTTCGGTGGCATGCCCAACCACGGCATAAAGACAGCGCTCACGCTGACAAATACGCTCAAATTCTTCGAGTTGATCGCGGTTAATCGCTAAGACATAGCGCTCTTGTGCCTCATTACACCAGATTTCCAGCGGCGACATGCCCGGCTCAGCATTAGGCAGCTGACGCAGCTCAATGACGCCGCCTCGACCACAGTCATGCAGAATCTCAGGCAAGGCATTAGAGACGCCACCCGCACCAACATCATGAATCGAGACAATTGGGTTATTATCTTGCATCTGCCAACAGCGATTAATCACTTCCTGACAGCGTCGTTCCATCTCTGGGTTTTCGCGCTGTACCGAGGCAAAGTCTAGTTGCTCAGCGCTGCTACCAGCATCTACTGAAGACGCAGCACCACCGCCAAGACCAATCAACATCGCAGGCCCACCCAAGACAATAATCGGCGTGCCTTCTGGAATAACATTCTTTTCAACATCTTCAGCACGGATGTTACCGAGACCACCGGCGATCATGATCGGCTTGTGATAACCGCGCACAACGCCATTTAAGCTTTGCTCAAAGCTGCGGAAGTAACCGAGTAGATTCGGACGTCCAAATTCGTTATTAAAGGCAGCGGCACCAATGGGCCCTTCAAGCATAATATCTAGGGCTGAAACCATACGATCTGGCTTACCGTAATCATGCTCCCATGGCTCTAAAAGCTCAGGCAAACGTAGATTAGACACCGAGAAACCACAGAGCCCCACCTTGGGTAAAGAGCCTCTGCCAGTCGCACCTTCATCTCGAATCTCGCCACCGGAACCGGTTGCAGCACCGGCATAAGGGGCGATGGCGGTTGGGTGGTTATGCGTCTCCACCTTCATCAAAATATGAATATCTTCATCAAAATAACGGTAGCTGCAATCGGCTGACTGCGGATAAAAACGCGGTGCAGAATAACCTGTCATTACCGCCGCATTATCTTTATAGGCCGATAACACGTTTGCGGGTGAATGCTTATAAGTCTCGCTGATCATGCCAAACAGGGTGTTAGCCTGCGGCTCACCATCAATCGTCCATTCAGCATTAAAAATCTTATGCCGGCAGTGCTCTGAATTAGCCTGCGCAAACATCATCAACTCAACATCGGTTGGGCAGCGCTGGAGACGTTGATAATTCGCCACCAGATAATCGATCTCATCACTCGACAGAGCCAAGCCTAACTCTGAATTTAAGGTGCTGATATCAGCACTGAGCGTCTCAATCGCCGGCAGACGTTTAACCGCTGCAGGCTCTTGGGTGCTAAAGAGCTCAATGCAAGAGCCTAACTGCGGCATTATGCTCTGTGTCATGCGATCGTGCAGTGCAGCCGTCAATAGAGCCTGTTCATCAGCACTCAGTGCTGACCAGCCGCTAACCGTAACGAGGGTACAACGCTCAACACGACCACCGGCAGCCAAACCACAATGTTCAAGAATATCAGTCGCCTTAGACGACCACGGCGAGATAGTACCCATGCGTGGGCTGATGATGAACTCATCCTGCAACGCAGTTTGGCCAGAAATAGCCGCCTCAACACCGAGAATATGGCGAATAAGCCCGATCTGATCGGACCCCATCACACCGCAGTGCTCGACCAAGTAAAGCCATGACATTTGCAGACCCTGCAAAGCCGGTACTTGTTGTTGAATAGTCTTGAGCTGCTGCTCAAGTTTGAATGGCGTAATAGCGGCTGCACCGCGAAGAAAAAGCATTCGAACCCTTGGAAACACGTGAAATCAATCAAAGAGAGTAGATTTTATAGGAAACTGCCGTCTGTAACACGTAAAAATTAGCCTCAGCATGAGCCTAACCTATCGTGCTTTTTGCGCTATACTGAGGGCACATCAAGGGGGGCGACCTGGCTTTCGACGCCGGTTGCGAATCTGGAGGTGCATGCCGAGGAAGTAGTACTCCTCGTTAAATAAGACTGCAAATTTATAGTCGCAAACGACGACAACTTCGCTCTAGCTGCTTAAAAACCAGTCGTAGAGTCGTCCGCCCGGTTGAGCTTGCGCGATCGGATCCGGGCGTCACCTTAGCAAGCTCGTGACAAAATCTGCCTGAGGTGGAGTCACTAAAACAATTTTCAGGCTCGCGGTTAAACGTCCTGCTCGTCGGTCGCTAACTGTAAAATTAAAAGACGAAACTAAGCATGTAGTACCAAGAGTGCAGGACTGACGGACGCGGGTTCAATTCCCGCCGCCTCCACCAAAACATCTGATGCTTGGTCTACAACGTACTGATTAGCAAGTTAATTTCTCATTGCTAAGAGGTGCGGTAGACCATGCGGAAGACCAAAACAAGTACTCCATCCAACTATACTTTCATCAAGCGCGATGTTTTTTACTTC
>TARA_B110000879_G_scaffold27479_1_pt1 | contig 18190 bp, 19 predicted proteins | sample TARA_B110000879 | Tara Oceans TARA_B110000879 (sample SAMEA4398094) | marine metagenome | biome: Polar Biome; feature: [SRF] surface water layer (ENVO:00010504); material: water (ENVO:00002006), including particulate matter (ENVO:01000060) such as... | depth 5 m
AAAACTTGGTTTTTCATGGTGCAACCGAACAAATTTTAATAGATGCACACCCACATATTGGAACAAACAAGCTTCCGAAAATCATACAAAATATTCGAGAAAATATTATACAATTTGGTGGCGAAGTTCATTTTGAAACGCGTGTGGAAGATTTTGTGATTAAAGACAACAAACTGCAAGCCATTCAGCTACACAACGGACAAGAAATGACAGTGAATTCAGTGATTCTAGCTACCGGTCATTCTGCAAGAGACATCTATGAATTGTTGCATAAAAAGGGTATTGCTTTAAAAGCAAAATCTTTTGCAATGGGCGTTCGTGTAGAACATCCCCAAGAAATTATCGATCAAATTCAATACAATTGTTCAGGGGAAAGAGATGAATTATTACCAGCAGCAGCCTACAGTTTGGTACAGCAAGTAAACAACCGTGGGGTTTACTCTTTTTGTATGTGTCCTGGTGGATTTATTGTTCCAGCAGCAACAGCATCAGGTGAAGTTGTTGTCAACGGAATGTCGCCATCACGTAGAAATAACAAATTTGCAAACTCTGGAATTGTTGTTGAATTAGATATTGATAAAGATTTTAAAAAATACGAAGAGTTTGGTGCTTTAAAGGGATTGGAATTTCAAAAAGATTTAGAAAAAATTTCCTTTTTTGCCGGTGGAAGAACACAAACAGCTCCCGCACAAAGATTAGTGGATTTTGTGGATGGAAAACTATCTACAAATTTAAATGAAACTTCCTATCAACCCGGGTTAAATTCTGCTCCACTGCATTCACTTTTACCAAAAATTATTGGAGGTAGATTGCGTAAAGGTTTTGAAGGATTTGGGAAAAAAATGCATGGTTATTATACCAATGAAGCAAATATTGTTGGAGTAGAATCTCGTACCTCATCTCCAGTAAACATTCCTAGAAAGGAAGATTTAGAACATACTCAAATAGAAGGTCTATTTCCTTGTGGTGAAGGTGGTGGTTATGCTGGAGGAATTGTTTCTGCTGCTATGGATGGAGAACGTTGCGCAGAAGCTGCAATTGCAAAATTATAATTCATAAAAAATGAAAACTACAATTGGTCGCTCGGATAAAGCAGATTTCCCAGAACTATCTCTTTTAGATATCGACTTAAAAATTGACTCAGGAGCTTACACTTCCTCTATTCACTGTTCAGAAATTAAAGAAATCACTATAGAAAAAGAGCAATATATTGAATTCACACTATTAGATCCAACGCATCCTTTATTTGACAACACCTTTTTTAAGACAAAAAAATACACCTCGAAATCCGTAAAAAGCTCTAATGGAATTACAGAAATGCGATTTTTAATAGCAACAGAAATCATTATTTTTGACCAACGATCATCTATCGAATTGACATTAACAGAAAGAAAGGAAATGAAGTTCCCTATCTTATTAGGAAGGAAGTTTTTGAATAAAAAGTTTATCATCGATACTGCCAAAAAAAATTTATCCCACAAATTAAAATATAAGAACAAATGCGCATTGTAATTTTATCAAGAAACCCAAAATTATATTCTACCAGAAGATTGGTAGAAACAGCTGAACAAAGGGGGCACGAAGTCCTAGTGGTAGATCATTTAAAGTGTAATATCGAGCTTGAAAAAAAGTCTCCAAAAATTCACTACAAAGGGGAATATTTAGAAAATATTGATGCGATCATTCCAAGAATTGGTGCTTCTGTTACTTTCTATGGAACCGCTGTAATCCGTCAATTTGAAATGATGAAAGTTTTTACTTCTGTGTCTTCTCAAGCACTGACAAGATCTAGAGATAAATTAAGTAGTTTACAAATTTTAGCACGAGCGGGTGTTGGTTTGCCAAAGACAGTCTTTACCAATTACACGAAAGATGTAGAACACGTTGTTGAATCTGTTGGAGGTGCTCCTTTGGTATTAAAATTACTAGAAGGCACACAAGGCTTAGGGGTTGTTTTGGCAGAAACTAAAAATGCAGCAACTTCAGTTCTTGAAGCGTTTAACGGACTAGGGGCTAGAGTAATAGCACAAGAATTCATTAAAGAAGCTGGAGGTGCAGACATTAGGGCTTTTGTGGTTGATGGAAAAGTAATTGGAGCAATGAAGCGTCAAGGAAAAGAAGGGGAATTTCGCTCAAATCTACACAGAGGCGGAAATGCAACCATCATCGAATTAACAGATGAAGAAGAGAAAACTGCTTTAAAAGCAACCAAAGCTTTAGGGTTAGGAGTTGCTGGCGTAGACATGTTGCAATCTTCTAAAGGACCATTAGTATTGGAAGTAAATTCTTCGCCAGGTTTAGAAGGAATAGAAACTGCTACAGGAAAAAACATTGCAAAAGAGATTATTAGATATTTAGAAATACATGTTGAATAAACCTTTTGTCATTTTAGGAACAGAAATCCCTAAAGGAAAACGCACCATTTTAGACCTAGAGGTCGCCAGATTACATACCAGAACAACGGTAAAAGTTCCTGTAATTATAGAGCGTTCTAAAAATCCAGGACCTGTTGTTTTATTATTGGCAGGTATCCATGGTGATGAGATCAATGGTGTAGGGATTATTAGAGAAATAATCAGTCAAAAAATAAACAGACCAATATCAGGTACCATTATTTGCATTCCTGTTTTTAACATTTTCGGCTACCTAATTCAAACAAGAGAATTTCCCGACGGGCGAGATTTAAACAGAATGTTTCCGGGTTCTTTAAATGGATCATTAGCGAGTCAGTTTGCACATCAATTTACCAAAGAAATCGCACCTCATGTAGATTATGTTATTGATTTTCATACAGGAGGCGGAGAACGAGACAACATTGCTCAAATTAGATGCAGTAAGGAAGATAAAAGAGGATTGGAACTTGCAAAAATATTCAATCCTCCCATGATTGTTTTTTCAAATATTATTTCTAAATCACTAAGAGATACACTACATAAAATGGGGAAAACCATTTTACTTTTTGAAGGTGGGAAATCCAAAGAATTTGATGCCTCAATTATAAATGAAGGCGTAAACGGAACGAAAAATATATTAATCCATTTAGGATTGATTGAGGGTGAAATTACTGTCAAAAAAACACCAATCTTTGTAGAAAAAGCAAAATGGTTAAGAGCTTCTTATTCTGGAATGTTTAAAATCATGGCCAAAAATGGAACTTTTGTGAAGAAAAAGGAAGTTCTTGGTATTATTCAAGATCCTTTTGGTGAATTTAAAAAGAAAGTATATGCTCCTTTTGATGGACATATTTTCTGTATTAACAAAACACCAATTGTAAATAAAGGAGATGCTTTATTTCACGTAAGCATTGAGGAATAGATAACTTTAGATAGCGTAAAATGCCAAAAAAAGGAAAAGGGAAAGCAAAAAATACAACTACCAAAGCGAAGTACAATCGATTGATGCATCAAAAAGTCAATAAGGTAAAGTTAGAAAAACAATTACACAAAGAGCGCATAAAAGCACTCATCAGAAAAGTAAACGAAGAAAAAAATAAGGAATAAAAAAATCCCAAGCTTTCACTTGGAATTTTTACTTTATATTCGATAAAACTACTGGTCTATTGCTCCTAAAACACGTTTCATAAAAGCATTTAAAGCTTCTTTTTTTGGTATTCCTTCTTTGATCATTTTATCTACTTCAACTGCTCCATAAAGATTGGAAATCAATTCACCAATAACATCTAATTCTTCATCTTTTAAGGACGGAACTTCTGTTAATGCCTCTAAGGTTTCAATCGTTTCTAAAACGTAGTCTTGGTCGTTTTCTTCGATAAAATTAGTCAAATGTTTTATAATAGGTAATTTCATTCTATAAAAATTTTGATAGGAATTCTTTCAAAACATCAAACTTATTTGTTTGCGTCTGACTTACAAATTTACCCCCTACAAAAGTGGCAAAAGTTGGAAGATTATTAACATCCGCCAATTTTCTGCTTTCTGGGAATTTCTCCGCGTCAACAATTACAAAAGTTGTCGATTCGTTTTCTGTAGATAGTTTCTTAAACTTCGGTTTCATAATTCTACAATTACCACACCATCCTGCAGAGTATTGTACAATAACCGTTTGGTTATCGGCAACAATTTCTGCTAAATTATCTTGATTTAATTCTTGTACCATATGAATATAATATTAGTTTGCTGCTAAATAAGCGGCAGTTCCTTTTGCATTTGGCGCCATCGCCGTTTTTCCTTCTTCCCAATTTGCTGGACAAACTTCACCGTTTGTTTGAACGTGTGCATAGGCATCTACCAAACGTAAAAACTCATTTACATTTCTACCTACTGGCATGTGGTTTACACCTTCATGAAATACAGTTCCTTCTTCATCAATTAAATAGGTAGCTCTATACGTTACATTATCTCCTTCTACTTGAATGGTCTGTGTTGCTTCATCAAAAGTTTCGTTTGTAATATCTAAAATACCCAATACTGAAGATAAGTTACGGTTGCTGTCTGCTAAAATTGGGTAGGTTACTCCTTCAATTCCTCCGTTGTCTTTTGCAGTACTTAACCATGCAAAATGCACTTCTGGAGTATCACATGATGCTCCAATTACAATGGTGTTTCTTTTTTCAAATTCTCCTAAGGCTGCTTGAAATGCATGCAATTCTGTAGGACAAACGAATGTGAAATCTTTTGGATACCAAAATAACAATACTTTTTTATTGTTTTTTTTAGCTTCTTCTAATACATTTATTTTAAATGTATCCCCCATTTCATTCATTGCATCTACGTTTAAATCTGGAAATTGTTTCCCTACTAATGTTGACATTTTTTTATATTTTTTATTGATTAATATTTATTTTTCTGAGTACAAATATAGAAAAGGGGTTCCTCTAAAACGAAAAAAGTTGATGGGAACTTTTTATGTTCCCATCAACTTTTCTTATACTAAATACTATTTTAAATAGCGTAAAACTATTTAGAAGCAAACAGGATTACATCATTTTCAGAAACTTCATTTTCTCCAAGAATAATAAGCCTTTCAACAACATTTCTTAACTCTCTAATATTACCAGTCCAATCGTATGCTTGTAATTTTTTAAGTGCATCCTTTGAAAAAGATTTTAAAGGGGTTCCTTGTTCTTTAGAAATTTTAGTTGAAAAGAATTTCACCAGCAAAGGAATGTCTTTTCTTCGATCATTTAATGCAGGTACTTGAATTAAAATAACCGCTAATCTATGGTATAAATCTTCTCTGAAACACCCTTCAGCAATCTCTTTCTTTAAGTCTTTGTTGGTTGCTGCTACTACCCTAACGTTTACTTTAATATCTCTATCGGAACCTACTCTTGAAATTTTACTTTCTTGTAGGGCTCGCAATACTTTGGCTTGTGCTGACAAACTCATATCCCCGATCTCGTCCAAGAAAATTGTTCCGCCAGTAGCAGCTTCAAACTTCCCTGCTCTGTCTTTATTGGCCCCTGTAAAAGACCCTTTAACGTGTCCGAAAAGTTCGCTTTCAATTAATTCTGAAGGAATTGCTGCACAATTTACTTCAATCATTGGGGCTTTTGAACGGTCTGATTTTTCATGCAACCAATGTGCTACTAATTCTTTTCCTGTACCGTTAGGCCCAGTAATTAAAACCCGTGCATCTGTTACTGCAACTTTTTCGATGATCTCTTTTATGTGGGAAATTTCTGGACTTTCGCCAATCATTTCATAGTTTTTACTAACTTTCTTTTTTAAGCGTTTGTTTTCTAAAACCAACTCTTTTTTATCTAAAGCGTTTCGAACAGTATTTAACAAACGGTTTAGATCTGGTGGTTTCGAAATATAGTCGAAAGCCCCCAAGCGCATTGTGTTTACAGCAGTATCTAAATCACCATGCCCTGAAATCATGATAATTGGAATTTCAGGTTTTACTTTTTTTACTTTTTCAAGCACTTCAACACCATCCATTTTTGGCATTTTAATATCACATAAAACCAGATCGTAGTCTTTGTTTAAAATCATTTCAACACCTCGCAAACCGTCTTCTGCTTCTTCTACTTCGTAGGCATCATTTTCTTCAGAAATAATTTTTTTTAAAACTCTTCTAATTGCTGCTTCGTCTTCTATGATTAGTATTTTGCTCATGATTTTCTCTAAACTTCTTTTTGTTGAAACAAATGCACATCTCTTTGTGGGAAAGGAATTGAAATCTTATGCGCTCTAAATAGGGCGTCAATTTCAAAACGAATATCACTTTGAATTATTGCAGCTTCAAAACTATTATTTAAAGTAAAAACGACTTTAAAATCTAAAGAACTATCGCCAAAATTGGTAAAAAAAACGGTGGGTTCTGGTGTAGAAATCACTTTCGAACTGGAGCTTACCGCCTTCAATAGTAAATTTTTAACGAGTTGCACATCACTGCCATAGGCAACGCCTACGGTAACAGACTCTCTTGTTTCATTTCCATTTTCGGTCCAATTGTACAGACTGTTTGTGAGGTATAAATGATTGGGAATGACCAATACTTTATTATTGATGGTTACGGCTCGGGTGGTTCTTAATTTTATTTCTACAACGCGACCTACCTTCCCTTCTAACTCAATAATATCTCCTACATGTACCGATTGATCTATCAAAATAAAAATACCTGATATGATGTCTTGAAAGAGAGTTTGTAATGCCAATCCAACCCCGATTAATAAGGCTGCTGATGCTGCAAATATGGCGGTAACATTTACGCCAGAAGATTGCATCGTCACCAAAAAAATGATAATGTAGGCCAACCACGTTAAATATCCAAAAACAGAAACAAATTTCTCTTTATCATTTTCGGGTAATTTTCTTGTGATCCATTTTCTAGAAAATCGTAATAAGTAGGAGGCTAAAATTAAAGCAAACAGCACTACTAAAATCGTTTGTACCGAAATGTGTACGTCAGCTCCAAAACTGAAACTATAACTTAAAAATGCTTTTATTTTATCCATCTATCACAGTTTTTACCCCTTATATTTTATCCATTTATACAAATCTTTATAGGTTGGTTTTTTTCCATACATTAAGATACCAACTCTGTAAATTTTTGCTGCTACCCAAACCATAAAGACAAAGGTAACAATTAATAATGCCATAGAAATGGCGAGTTCGTACCAAGAGACTCCAAAGGGCACTCTCATTAACATGACAATCGGGCTCGTAAATGGTACAATCGAAAAGATCGTCGCAATGGGCCCGTGTGGGTCGTTCATTACGGTTGCAAAACCTACATAAACCCCTAATATTAAAGGCAACATAATTGGCAACATAAACTGTTGTGTATCTGTTTCATTGTCTACTGCTGCACCAACGGCTGCAAATAGTGAACTGTATAAAAAGAACCCCCCTAAAAAGTAAAAAATAAACAACACAAATAATTTCAAGATGGGTAGTCTCGATATTTCTTGTAGAATTAATTGAATTTTATCTGGGTTCACGACTTCTTTTGCTGCATTTAACTGATCTGCAGGAATTTTAGAGGTCTGCATTTCTACCATATCAACTCCAAAAACAGCAGATGCTACGATACTTATCAAAAACAAAAGCACTCCCCAAATAAAGAATTGCAAGAGTCCTGCTGAAGCGTTTCCAATAATTTTACCTAACATTAACTGAAAAGGCTTTACAGACGAAACAATTATTTCTACAATTCTACTTGTTTTTTCTTCAATGACACTTCGCATTACGGAAGTTCCATAAATCATTACAAACATCATTAATAAATATCCTGCGATTGCTCCTACTGCTATTTTTAAACCATTGATTAATTTGGAAGATTCTTCACCCGAAAAATTAAACATTTTAATATCTGAATCTATATCTGATGCTTTTATTTGCATTAAATCAATTTCAAAATGGGTAAGTTTTAAATTTCTAAGATGGGTTTCGACCTTACTCTCTAGCCCTCCCATAAGAGACATTCCTGGAGAATCTGTAGAATAAAATTCTATGGATTTGGCCAACAATTCTAAACTGTCTTTTTTTGGAATATAAAGTACGCCGTAAAAATCGCCATTCTCTACTTTATTCTTTGTTTCTGTTAGCCCTAATGCTGTATAATCTTGATATTTTACTGTTTTAGAGTCTTTAAAATTTGCCTTTGTAAACAGCCCTGAAGCATCTACGTAAACAATATCTTTTACTTTTTCGTCGTTCTTCTTCATTAAAAACACCACCAAAGCACCCATCACTACCATTAAAATAGGACTTAAAAAAGTCATTATTAAAAAGGATTTGTTTCTGACTTTTGCGATAAACTCTCTGTGAATAATTAATTTTAACTTGCTCATCTTAACTATTTTTATTTACTGCCTGAATAAATATTTCATTCGCGTCAGGAACTAATTCTACAAAATGTTGCACTTGCCCTTGTGAGGTTAAAAAGGATAATAAATCATTCGGAATTTCTCCTTTTTTTAAGGTTACATTTAACTTTAACCCCTCATTTATAATTCTAAAATCTGCAGGAGAAACTGCATACAATTGTTTTAACCTCGCTGCTACTTCTTTTGGGTTTGCGGTTTCGACACCTACCTGAAACGTATTGGTACGAAAGGCACGTTTGATGTCATCTAATTTTCCTTCTAAGATTTTATTGGATTGGTCTATTAAAGCAATATAATCGCACATTTCTTCTACGGACTCCATGCGATGTGTAGAAAAAATAATCGTAGCACCTTCATCTCTTAATTGTAAAATTTCTTTTGCAATTAACTGTGCATTTATAGGATCGAAACCCGAGAAAGGTTCGTCAAAAATCAACAACTTTGGCTTGTGCATTACGGTCACAATAAATTGGACTTTTTGCGCCATTCCTTTAGATAGTTCTTCGATTTTTTTATCCCACCAAGCAGAAATATCAAACTTATCAAACCAATACTTCAATCGTTTTTTTGCTTCCGATTTGCTCAACCCTTTCAATTGTGCTAAATACAAAGCTTGCTCTCCCACCTTCATGCTTTTATACAAACCGCGTTCTTCTGGCATATACCCAATGTGTTCTACATCATTTGGCGCCAACAATTTCCCATCAAAATAAACTTCACCCGCATCTTGCATGGTGATCTGATTGATAATTCTAATTAAAGATGTTTTTCCAGCTCCATTTGGACCTAGTAAACCAAAGACACTTCCTTTTGGTATTGTCAGTGAAACGTCATTTAATGCCGTAAAATCCCCATAGGTTTTTACAATATTTTTAATTTCTAACAAGTTCTTCATTCTTTTTTCATTTAATTTTTTTAGAAACATATTTTCCATACAAAACTACATTTTTTACAAGCAATAAGACTCATAAATTTACCCATTGTTACACGCATTTAAAAATAAATTTTACTATGCATGCATAACTTTTTTACGATTTACTATGCGTGCATAATAAATTTGTATATCTTTGATGCAATGGAGAAACAGAAGTCGATAGATCATGAACTAAGAGCCACTTGGCAAGCAATTGCTAAAATGTACAATGAACAAGCCGTTAAACATGAAAGTACCATGTCTACAGCATTTGTTCTTTTGAACATAGATTCTGAAAAAGGAACCCCTTCTACAGCACTAGGCCCGCTAATGGGAATGGAGCCAACAAGCCTTTCACGTATTTTAAAAAATATGGAAGATAAAGGAGCCATATCTCGAGAAAAAAATCCAGATGATGGTAGAAGCGTAATCATAAAACTAACACCTTACGGAAAAGAAATGCGATCCGTTTCTAAAGGACATGTATACCAGTTTAACAATAAAGTAAAAGAATACATTACCGAGGAAGAATTAGAAAACTTCTTTAAAGTAACATCCACTATAAATAAATTAATAGCCAACAAAAAAGTCTTTGAAGGACTTCAATTAAAAGCTATTTAAATCAAACTAAAACAAATGACAAGTAGAATTAAAAAAGTAGCAATCATCGGTTCTGGAATTATGGGAAGCGGAATTGCATGTCATTTTGCCAACATTGGCGTTGAAGTTCTTTTATTGGACATTGTACCAAGAGAACTAAATGACAAAGAGAAAGCAAAAGGACTTACATTAGAAAGTAAAGTTGTTCGTAATCGTTTAGTAAATGATGCTTTAAGAACTTCTTTAAAGTCAAAACCTTCTCCAATATACAATCAGAAATTTTCCAGTAGAATAACAACTGGTAATATTGATGATGATTTACATTTAATTAAGAATGTAGACTGGGTAATGGAAGTTGTTGTAGAGCGATTGGATATCAAAAAAGTGGTTTTCGAGAAAATTGAAAAACACAGAACACCAGGAACGTTGATTACTTCAAATACATCTGGAATTCCAATCAAATTCATGAATGAAGGACGTAGCGAAGACTTTCAAAAACATTTTGCAGTAACTCACTTTTTTAATCCTCCAAGATATTTAAAATTATTTGAGGTAGTTCCAGGACCGAACTGTGATCAGGCAGTAACGGACTTCTTAATGATGTATGGTGACAAGTTCTTAGGGAAAACTTCGGTTTTAGCAAAAGACACTCCAGCCTTTATTGGAAACAGAATTGGTATTTTCAGCATTATGAATTTATTTCATATTGTAAAAGAAATGGGCTTAACTATTGAAGAAGTAGACAAGTTAACAGGCCCAGTTATTGGTCGTCCAAAATCGGCTACTTTCAGAACCATTGATGTTGTTGGACTAGACACCTTAGTGCATACTGCAAACGGTGTAAAGGACAACTGTCCTGAAGACGAAATGAGAGCTCAGTTTGAAATCCCTGCATTTGTAAACCAAATGATGGAGAACAAATGGTTGGGGAGTAAAACAAAACAAGGGTTCTATAAAAAATCTGTAAATGCAGATGGTAAAAAAGAAATCTTGTCACTAGACTTGAATACCTTAGAATACCGTTCTAAAAAACGCGCTTCTTTTGCCACTTTAGAATTAACGAAAACTATTGATAATGTAGGCGATCGTTTTAAAGTATTGGTCAAAGGAAAAGACAAAGCAGGAGAATTTTATAGAAAATGTTTGTCTGCCTTATTTGCATACGTACAAAACAGAGTGCCAGAAATTTCAGATGAAATTTATAGAATTGATGACGGTTTAAGAGCTGGATTTGGTTGGGAACACGGTCCATTTCAAATTTGGAATGAAATCGGAGTTGCTGCTGGAGTTGAACTTATGAAAGCAGAAGGAAAAGAACCTGCAGCATGGGTTACCGAAATGTTAGCGAAAGGAGAAACTTCTTTTTACACTGTAAAAGAGGGCGCTACTTATTATTATGACATTCCTGCAAAAGCACAAGTAAAAAAACCAGGACAAGATTCGTTTATCATTTTAGACAATATTAGGAAATCGACTGAAGTCTTCAAAAACTCAGGCGTTTCTTTACAAGACATTGGAGATGGAATTTTAAATTTAGAATTCCGTTCTAAAATGAATACTATTGGCGGAGATGTTTTAACAGGACTAAATAGAGCGATTGATATTGCCGAAAAAGACTTTCAAGGATTGGTTGTTGGAAATCAAGCCCCCAACTTTTCTGTAGGTGCCAATATCGGAATGATATTTATGATGGCTGCAGAACAAGAATATGATGAGCTAAATATGGCCATCAAATACTTCCAAGATTCTATGATGCGCATGCGTTATTCATCGATCCCAACAATTTCTGCTCCTCACGGAATGGCTTTAGGTGGTGGTTGTGAAATTTCATTGCATGCAGACAAGGTGGTTGCAGCTGCAGAAACTTATATGGGATTGGTTGAATTTGGAGTGGGTGTCATTCCAGGTGGAGGTGGTTCTAAAGAAATGGCATTAAGAGCGTCCGATGCCTTTAGAAAAGGAGATGTAGAGCTCAATCTTCTACAAGAAAACTTCTTAACCATTGGTATGGCAAAAGTATCTACGTCTGCCTATGAAGCCTTCGATTTAGGATTACTTCAAAAAGGGAAAGACATTGTTGTTGTCAATAAAGAAAGACAAATTGCAACAGCAAAGGCACATGCAAAATTAATGGCAGAAAGCGGATACACACAACCAGTGACTCGAAAGGATGTAAAAGTGTTAGGAAAACAAGCCCTAGGAATGTTCTTAGTTGGAACCGATTCTATGGAACACTCCAAATACATTTCTGCACACGATCAAAAAATAGCAAACAAGTTAGCAAATGTAATGGCAGGTGGTGATTTATCAGAACCTACATTGGTAAGCGAACAATACCTATTAGATCTTGAAAGAGAAGCCTTTTTATCGCTTTGTACCGAAAGAAAGACCTTAGAACGCATCCAACACATGTTAAAAACTGGGAAACCATTAAGAAACTAAAAATTATGAAAACAGCATATATAGTAAAAGCATATAGAACTGCAGTTGGTAAAGCGCCAAAAGGTGTTTTTCGTTTTAAACGTGCAGACGAATTGGGTGCAGAAACCATTCAACATATGATGAAAGAATTGCCAAATTTAGACGTAAAACGTATTGATGACGTCATTGTTGGTAATGCAATGCCAGAAGGTGCACAAGGTTTAAACATGGCACGTTTTATTTCATTAATCGGATTGGATTCTGTAGATGTTCCAGGAGTTACCGTAAATCGTTTTTGTTCTTCAGGAATTGAAACCATTGGAATGGCTGCTGCAAAAATTCAAGCAGGAATGGCAGATTGTATCATTGCTGGTGGAGCAGAAAGCATGAGTTCTGTACCCATGACTGGATTTAAACCAGAATTAAATTATAACACCATTAATGCAGGTCACGCAGATTATTATTGGGGAATGGGAAACACTGCAGAAGCAGTTGCAAACCAATTTAAAGTATCTAGAGAAGACCAAGATGAGTTTGCTTTTAACTCTCATATGAAAGCTTTAAGAGCACAAGCAAAAAACCGTTTTCAAGACCAAATTGCACCCATACAAGTAGAAGAAACGTATTTAGATGACAATGGTAAAAAAGCAACTCGAAAATATACCGTAACCAAAGATGAAGGACCTAGAAAAGGAACTTCTACAGCTATTTTGAACAAATTGCGTCCAGTATTTGCTGCAGGCGGAAGTGTTACCGCAGGAAATTCATCACAAATGAGTGATGGAGCTGCATTTGTAATGGTGATGAGTGAAGAAATGGTAAAAGAACTAAATATCGAACCCATTGCAAGAATGGTCAACTATGCTGCGGCAGGCGTTGAACCAAGAATTATGGGAATTGGTCCTGTAGCTGCAATTCCAAAGGTTTTAAGACAAGCAGGTTTGCAACAAAAAGACATCGATTTAATTGAATTGAATGAAGCATTTGCATCTCAATCCTTAGCAGTAATGCGTGAATTGGATTTAAACCAAGACATCGTAAATGTAAATGGTGGCGCTATTGCTTTAGGACATCCATTAGGTTGTACTGGTGCAAAGTTATCTGTACAATTATTTGATGAAATGCGTAAAAGAGATATGAAAGGTAAATATGGAATGGTCACGATGTGTGTTGGTACTGGACAAGGTGCAGCAGGCGTATTTGAATTCTTAAACTAATAATTAAAGATTAAAAAAAATAGAATGGCAGAGTTATTAAGAGGTGGTCAGTTTCTTGTAAGAGAAACAAAATGTGAGGATATATTTACTCCAGAAGATTTTTCTGAAGAGCAAATAATGATGAAAGAAGCTGTTAAAGAATTTAACGAAAGAGAGATTATTGCACACAGAGATCGTTTTGAGGCAAAAGACTATAAGCTTACCGAAGAGGTTATGAAAAAAGCTGGAGAACTTGGTTTCTTAGGAGTTGCTGTTCCAGAAGAATACGGAGGAATGGGAATGGGCTTTGTCTCTACAATGCTTACCTGTGAATACATTTCAAGTGGAAATGGATCTTTAAGTACTGCTTTTGGTGCGCATACTGGAATTGGTACCATGCCAATTACTTTATATGGTACAGAAGCACAAAAGCAAAAATATGTTACAAAATTAGCAACAGGTGAGTGGATGGGTGCTTATTGTTTGACAGAGCCAGGAGCTGGATCTGATGCAAACTCTGGTAAAACAACTGCTGAACTTTCTGCTGATGGAAAATCATACAAAATAAACGGTCAAAAAATGTGGATCTCTAATGCAGGGTTCTGTAATATGATGATTGTTTTTGCCCGAATTGAAGATGATAAAAACATTACAGGTTTTATTGTTGAATATGATGCTGCAAACGCAAACGGAATTACTTTAGGAGAAGAAGAACGTAAATTAGGAATTCGTGCAAGTTCTACCCGTCAAGTATTTTTTAATGACACCGTAGTCCCAGCAGAAAACATGTTATCCGTGCGTGGTGGTGGTTTTAAAATCGCCGTAAATGCATTGAACGTAGGTCGTATTAAGTTAGCAGCAGCCTGTATTGATTCTCAAAGAAGAGTTACAGAAACTGCTTTACAGTATGCCACTGAACGAAGACAATTTAAAACACCTATTGCAGACTTTGGTGCTATCAAAGCAAAATTAGCAGAGATGGCAACAAACACTTATGCAGGTGAAGCAGCAAGTTATAGAGCTGCAAAAGACATTGAAGATCGTATTGCAATGCGTTTGGAAAGTGGAAACACACATCAAGATGCCGAATTAAAAGGAGTTGAGGAGTACGCAATAGAATGTTCTATTTTAAAAGTGACTGTATCTGAAGACATACAAGCTTGTGCAGATGAAGGGATTCAAATTTTTGGAGGAATGGGATTCTCAGAAGAAGCACCTATGGAAGCTGCTTGGAGAGATTCAAGGATTTCCCGTATTTATGAAGGAACCAACGAAATCAACAAAATGCTTTCTGTAGGAATGTTGATAAAGAAAGCAATGAAAGGACATGTAGACTTATTAGGACCAGCTACTGCTGTTGCAGATGAGTTAATGGGCATTCCTTCTTTTGACACACCAGATTATTCAGAATTGTTTGCTGAAGAAAAAGAAATGATTGGAAAATTAAAAAAAGTTTTCTTAATGGTTGCGGGTTCTGCTATCCAAAAATTTGGAACAGAATTAGATCAACACCAACAATTATTAATGGCCGCTGCTAATATTCTAAATGAAGTATATATGGCAGAATCTACCATACTTCGTGCAGAGAAAAATGCAAAACGTTTTGGTGAAGATGCACAAGATGGACAAATAGCAATGGCAAAATTGTACTTATATAATGCTGTAGAAATTGTTGCACAAAACGGTAAAGAAGGAATTATATCATTTGCTGAAGGCGACGAACAACGCGTGATGTTAATGGGATTAAAACGTTTTACCAAATACACCAACTACCCGAATGTAATTGCGTTGCGTAATGAAATTGCAGAAAAATTAAAAGCAGCAAATAAATACTGTTTCTAAAAGAGATAAAACTTCATAGCAGTAAATCAAACTATGATGAATTGTTTGTTTAGAAAGATCACCTTTAGTGGGTGATCTTTTTTTTTGCCCCAATACCCCCTTGTAAATGACAAATACTTTTACAAATTAAAAATTGAGAATGCATAGAAAGATACTCCATTTGTAAAGAGTTCTTTTCCTTTCTTTAGAGTTCCAATAAATTAATAGCAATTGAATGCATCTTAAATTGATATTTTGCAGTATAATCAATTTAATATCAATACTTTTGCACGCAATTTGAAAACAGCACACATGAAGCGTATTAAAGAATATAAAAAACTTTTTAAAGTAGAAGGTCCAATTGATTTGAAAGAATTAAAAAAAGCCTACAGAGGCTTGGTAAAAGAATGGCATCCAGATAAATTTTTAGAAGAGGAACAAAAAGCCGAAGCTGAAATTAAAAGTACACAAATTATCGATGGGTATCACTTTTTAGTAAGCATTGCCCCAGAAACAAAAGAAGCGCACCTAGATGCATATAAAACAACAATTACAGAGTTTCAAGTAGCAGATTGGCATCATAAAAGCATGCTTTTAGAAGTTACTTTTACTGATGGTAATTCTTATGAATACTTTGGTGTAAGCAAAATTTTGTTCGGTAAATTTGTGAACTCTAAATCAATGAATAATTTTGGGAAAAGAAATATTTTCAATTCTTTTATCTATAGAAAATCAATGAAAGCGTCTGTGACAGCTTAAATCATTGTTATTTCTTTAATCCTAAGAAAATAAAAAAAAGAGATTACTGTATCAGTAATCTCTTTTTCTGTTTTATTTAAATTCTATTTGACGTTACTCCTTAATAAATATCATTTAAGATTTTAGCCAAACGTACTCCTCCTCTTTGCAACTGATTTCTGACAGTTCCAAAATGATCGTAGGAATAACGATACCTTAAATTCTCTCCCTCTTTCACCGAACTGTATAGTTCTTTGGTTATCTCATGAACTTCGTTTACCCAATCTTCAACAGAACCTTTTTGCATCGCTTTCAATTGATTTTTAGACAGGTCTTTGGCATTGTTTGCCAACTCGATATAACTCATATTCCAGGCTTCAATCATTTTTGTGTCCCAAACTGAATGTAAATTCGTCCCTTGGCCGAACCACTCTACTTTTATTCGATTCCCTCCACGATCTTCTTTCTGACCAATGTGCATGGGTTGGTGTAAATCTCCTACAAAATGAACCAACATTTTTAAATAAAACACCTTGTCAGACTCTTTACTATTCGGGTCTTTTAAAACCGAAATACACTTCGCAATAGCAGTTACCAAATCTCCTTTTGGATTTTTCTCTGCCGCTTCATAACTTTCCTCCAAACCCATATTTACATAATGCCAAGCAGAAAATTCACGGTATTTCCGATCTGATTTTATTTCATCTGCAAAGGTAGAAACAAAAGCTAAACTTTGTCCTTTCAACAATTTATCAATCTTCCTCTTTGCACTTTTCGTTAAATGCTGGGTTGCAATTTCACCGGTTACTCGGTGTCCGTTTTGTCCCCAAAAAACAGATTCATCCGCATTAGGAGTCGTTACGAAGAAAATAGAAATAAATAGAAGTATAGACGCTTTCATTATAAAATTTTAAAATTAATTTCCAGCTAAATTATAAAAATAAAGATGAAAAAAATTGAAATCAAGAAAAAATATATCATATCTTTGTGATATCATTTTAATATCAAAAATAAATTCATGAAAATAGAAAAAATTATCAAGCCCGCAAACGGATACCTGATGCTGTTCATCCTTATCACATTATTTTTTGGTGGTATTGCAATGACCATAAAAATGGAAGACCCTACTTTTTTACTAAGTACCATCATTGGCTTCTTTGGGCTTTTTGGCTTTATTTTAGTAAATCCAAACACCTCTAAAGTGATCTTGCTTTTCGGAAAGTACATTGGAACGATTAAAGAAAATGGGCTGTATTGGGCGAACCCTTTATTCAGAAAAAAAACCATTTCATTAAGAGCGAGTAATTTTGACAGTGAACGTTTGAAAGTAAATGACAAATTAGGAAATCCAATTATGATTTCTACCATCTTAGTTTGGCGAGTTACCAATACCTATAAAGCTGCATTTGATGTAGACAATTATGAAAATTTTGTGCGCGTTCAAACCGATGCTGCAGTTCGAAAATTAGCAAGTATGTATCCGTACGATAATTTTGCTGATGAAGGACATGACGAAGACATTACCTTACGTTCTAGTGTAAATGAAGTTTCTGAAGCCTTAGAGAAAGAAATTGACGAACGCCTATCCATTGCCGGAATTGAGGTTTTAGAGGCTCGAATTGGTTATTTGGCTTATGCACAAGAAATTGCAAGTGCCATGCTAAAAAGACAACAAGCAACTGCAATTGTTGCCGCAAGACATAAAATTGTACAAGGAGCTGTAGAAATGGTAGAAATGGCGTTGGAAGAATTAGACAAAAAACAAATTGTTACACTAGATGACGAACGAAAAGCGGCAATGGTAAGTAACTTATTGGTTATCCTATGTGGAGACAAAGAGGCCTCTCCCGTAGTAAATACAGGAACTTTGAATCATTAGTAGACAGTAGAAAAAATAAAAAAATGAAAGAATATAAAGTAGTAACATTAAAATTAGGCTTTAGAAATAGAACTCAAAACTTTGAAGATCTTTTAAATCAATATGCAAGAGAAGGTTGGACTTTAAAAGAGGTGCCTGTCAATTGGAATTCAATAATATTAGAAAGAGATAAAAACAGGTAACCATGAAAGTTTTCAGGGAAGAACAACGGTTTAGACAGGTTTGGCTCATGGTCCTTTTAGGGTTTAGCCTCCTTGTAGCAATTGCATTGATTACAAATGAATATCTAAAAGAAAACACCACACTTTCTACCAATGAATTTGCAG
>TARA_B110000879_G_scaffold19815_2_pt1 | contig 18009 bp, 11 predicted proteins | sample TARA_B110000879 | Tara Oceans TARA_B110000879 (sample SAMEA4398094) | marine metagenome | biome: Polar Biome; feature: [SRF] surface water layer (ENVO:00010504); material: water (ENVO:00002006), including particulate matter (ENVO:01000060) such as... | depth 5 m
ATCTTCATGATATAGCTTCCTAAAATTATAAAGACATTTAATATTGCCAATATAAGAATTATTTTCTGAGCATGTTTAAAGCTCATTTTTGTGTTTAATAAAATAAAACCTCCAAAGAATAAAAGTGTGTAAATGGCAGGATACATTTTAAATGCAGCAATAAACTCACCCTGAACAAGATGGGCTAAAGAACGTTGAATGCCACAACCAGGACAATCGAATCCAAATAGTGTTTTATTCAAACATGGAATCATAAAGTCTTCTAAACTTAAAAAGAGTGTATATATTTTCATTACTTATAAGAGTGATTTCAATGTGTAAGCGATTTTTCTTTTTGTGATTGTTAGATTGAATTAATTTAGAAACTTCGCAGCTATTTTTACAGTAAAACAAACATAATAAAATTAATGGAGTCATCTCTTAGGAAAAAGGAGAAAGATATGTCTTCAGACTATGTAATTATATCTTATTTTTGCAATTGCTTCAAAAAACAAAACTATGAAAACTACAAACATAATAGCTCCAAAAGCAGACAAAAAGCCTGCGAAATTAGAAAAACACGGAGACGTTAGAATTGATAATTATTTTTGGATGCGTTTGTCGGATGCTCAAAAATTGGCAGCAGAAAAAGATGATCAAACAACAAATGTTGTCGATTATTTAAATGCTGAAAATGAGTATTATGAGAACCATACTGCGCATACCAAAGGTTTTCAAGAAACCTTGTTTCAAGAAATGAAAGGCAGAATTAAAGAAGACGATTCATCTGTTCCTTACAAAGACAATGGTTATTTTTATATTACACGATATGAAACAGGCAAGCAATATCCAATCTTCAGTAGAAAAAAAGAAACCTTAGCGGCCAAAGAAGAAATTTTGTTTGATGTAAATGAAATGGCAACAGGTTTTGACTATTATCAATTAGGAGGTTTAAATATTTCTGAAAATAATCAATTTGCTGTTTTTGCAACAGATACTGTAAGTAGAAGACAATATACCCTTAAAATCAAGAATTTAGAAACTGGCGAAATTTATGATGACACTATAGAAAACACAACCGGAGGTTCGGTTTGGGCAAATGACAATAGCACTCTTTTTTATACCAAAAAAGATCCTGTAACGCTTCGAAGTGAAAAGATTTTTAGACACGTTTTAGGAACACTAACTTCAGAAGATATTGAAGTATTTCATGAAAAAGAAGACACATTTGGTACCTATGTATCAAAATCGAAATCAAACAAATACATCATTATTGGTTCCTATAGTACACTTTCTACAGAAGCTCAGTTTTTGGAGGCAGACAATCCTACAGGAACATTTAAAATGTTGCAACCAAGAGAAAGAGATTTAGAATACAGTGTAGCGCATTACGAAAATAACTTTTATCTACTGACCAACAAAGACGATGCAATAAACTTTAAGTTGATGAAAACGTCGGTAGATAAAACGGATAAAGAACATTGGGTAGATGTAATTCCACACAGAGCCGATACTTTGTTAGAAGACTTTTCAATTTTTAAAGAATATTTAATATTAGAAGAACGAAATAACGGATTAAACAAAATCAGAATTAAACGTTGGGACGATAAAGAAGATTATTATTTGCCTTTTAGTGAAGAAACGTATTCAGCAGGTGTCTATGAAAACCCAGAATTTGATACTGATATTATTCGGTATTCCTATAATTCGATGACCACACCAGCTTCTGTTATCGATTTCAATTTGACAACCAAGAAAAAAGAAATTCAAAAAGAACAAGAAGTTTTAGGAGGGAAATTTCAAAAAGAAAATTACATCAGCAAACGCATTTGGGCAACAGCTAGGGACGGTAAAAAGGTTGCAATTTCTCTTGTATATCATAAAAACACCGTATTAAATAATGAGACTCCATTAATGCAATATGCCTATGGTTCCTATGGATACACCGTTTCAGACGGATTTTCTACTACTAGACTAAGTTTGTTAGACAGAGGGTTTGTTTTTGCTTTGGCACACATTAGAGGAGGACAATATCTTGGAAGAGAATGGTATGAAGATGGTAAAATGTTGCAGAAGAAAAATACCTTTACAGATTTTATAGACTGTTCTAAATATCTTATTGAAAATAAGTATACATCTGCAGCACATTTATATGCCATGGGAGGATCTGCGGGCGGTTTGCTAATGGGTGCGATTATCAATATGAATCCAGAGTTTTACAACGGTATTATAGCTGCTGTTCCTTTTGTAGATGTTATTTCTACGATGTTGGATGAGAGCATTCCACTCACAACAGGGGAGTATGACGAATGGGGAAATCCAAACGATAAAGAATATTACGAGTACATAAAATCATACTCACCATACGATCAGGTTACTGAAAAATCCTATCCGAATATGTTGGTTACAACAGGGTATTTTGATTCTCAAGTGCAATATTGGGAACCTGCAAAGTGGGTTGCCAAACTACGTGAATTAAAAAAGGATACTAATTTATTGTTTTTAGATACCAACATGGAGGTTGGTCATGGAGGCGCTTCGGGTCGTTTTGATGCTTTAAAAGAAACGGCAAAAGAGTACACCTTCTTTTTAGCCTTAGAAAATAAATTAGATTCCTAGAAAAAATCAAACCATAAAGGGCGTTTTTGAAATTTGCTTTCCAAAGTGAATTTTAAGAATTGGTTCTAAAAATACCTCGTAATTTCTATTCCAAAATTAAATTTTGATAGGATTTGTGAGGTTTTTTGTGCAACGCCTCCAATGCATAAAACACCAAAAAAGCATGTTTATTTGTTGTGAATAAGTAGCTGTATTTTAAAAAAGAAAAACCTTCTATAAAAAGTAGAATTTCAGTAAATTTGCAGCAGTAAATAGCAAATAAATTATGAAAATATCATACAATTGGATCAAACAATTTTTACAAACAGATTGGGATGTCACCAAAACTGGAGAATTGTTAACCGATTTAGGTTTGGAAGTGGAAGGAATTGAAACGAAAGAATCGATTAAAGGAAGCTTAAAAGGCATTGTTGTAGGCGAAGTTTTAACCTGCAGACAACACCCAAATGCAGACCGATTAAAAATTACAACAGTAGATTTAGGAGATGGAGACCCTGTACAGATTGTATGTGGTGCTCCCAATGTAGCAGCAGGACAAAAAGTACCGGTAGCGACTATTGGAACCTTATTGTATGATGATAAAGGCGAAAGCTTTAAAATTAAAAAAGGAAAAATTAGAGGCGAAGAAAGTCATGGAATGATTTGCGCCGAGGACGAATTAGGTCTTGGTAAAGGGCATGATGGAATTCTTGTTTTAGATTTGAAGTTAAAGGCAGGAACACCAGCAGCAACTGTTTTTAATATTGAAATCGATGCCGTTTTTGAAATTGGATTAACACCCAACAGATCTGATGCAATGAGTCATTTTGGTGTTGCCAGAGATTTAAAAGCAGGCCTCATGCAACAAGACATTAACTTAGAATTAATTTCACCCTCTGTGAGTGACTTTCATGTAGATGAAAGAACCTTGCGAATTGATGTTGAGGTAGACGATAAAGAGCAAGCTCCAAGATATTGCGGAATTACCATAACAGATGTTGATGTAAAAGATTCACCAGAATGGATTCAAAATAGATTGAAATCGATTGGAATTACACCAAAAAATAATATTGTAGACATTACGAATTATGTACTTCACGAACTCGGACAACCTTTGCATGCTTTTGATGCACAAAAAGTAAAAGGAAATAAAATCCTCGTAAAAACATTAGCACAAGGAACTCCATTTACCACCCTCGATGGTGTAGATAGAGCCTTGTCATCAGAAGACATTATGATCTGTGATGCAGATTCCAACCCACTTTGTATTGCAGGAGTTTTTGGAGGATTGAAGTCTGGAGTTACAGAATACACCACTTCAATTTTCTTAGAAAGTGCCTATTTTAATCCAGTTTCTGTTCGAAAGACAGCAAAAAGACACGCGCTAAACACAGATGCTTCCTTTCGTTTTGAACGTGGAATTGACATAAACATGACAAAATATGTGCTTAAAAGAGCTGCTTTGTTAATTGAAGAATATGCAGGTGGTAAAATGGGATCAGATATTTCTGATTTTTTCCCTGAAAGAATTGAAGATTTTCAAGTGTTCTTATCCTACGACAACGCATATCGCTTAATTGGGCAAGAGATTCCAAAAGAAATTATCAAAAAGATTCTAGCTTCTTTAGAAATTAAAATTAATAGTGAAACAGAAGGCGGTTTAGGATTAACCATCCCTTCTTATAGAACCGATGTGCAACGTGAAGCCGATATTATTGAAGAAATTCTTCGTGTATATGGGTACAATAATATTGAGTTTTCTCACAAATTAAATACCTCAATTTCTTTCGATTCAAACAAAGAAACAAAGATTGAAAATGTGATTGCCAATCAATTGACTTCATTAGGTTTTAATGAAACAATGGCAAATTCGTTAACCAAACCCGTATATACAACCTACTCAGAGAACATCAATGAAGCCGCCAACGTAGCTATGTTAAATCCGTTGAGTAACGATTTGAAGGTAATGCGCCAATCGTTGTTGTTTAGTGGTTTGGAATCCGTTGCGTATAATATCAATCGGAAAAACAATTCTTTAAAGTTTTACGAGTTTGGTAAAACCTACCATAAATACAATGACGCTTACCAAGAAGACAAGCATTTAACGCTCTTTGTTACTGGGAAAAGAACAAAAGATAGTTGGAATTCACCTTCTAAAACTTCCGATTTTTTCTATGCAAAAGGAGTTATTACAGCTGTTTTAACTCGATTAGGGATCGATACTTTAAAAACAACTCCAACCAAACAGGATGTGTTTTCAGAAGGAATTACGTTGTGCTTAGGGAAAATGAAATTGGTAGAATTTGGTGTTGTAAAATCGAGTTTATTAAAAGAATTCGGAATCAAACAAGAAGTTCTGTTTGCAGATTTTAACTGGGATACAATCTTAAAAATTACAGGAAATAAGAATGTAAAAGTTACACCTTTGGCAAAATATCCAGTAGTAAAAAGAGACCTAGCACTTTTATTAGATACTAAAATTGAATTCAAAGAAATATATAATTTGGCCTTTCAGTCAGAGAAAATTTTGTTAAAAGAAGTCGATTTGTTTGATGTATACGAAGGAGATAAATTACCCGAAGGAAAAAAATCTTATGCAGTTAGTTTCTTATTACAAGACGAGACAAAAACATTGGAAGACAAGCAAATTGATAAGATAATGCGAAAATTACAGCAAACATTCGAAAAGAATTTAGATGCTGTTTTAAGATAATTTGAGAGCTCCATTATTATGGAGCTTTTTTTAATTGATAATTACACGAAACCAGGAAGTCAGAAATTTTTATTAATTTTTTCAGGTATCAACAATACTCGACACAATAAATAAATATGTACAAACTAATAATTCGCCCAATTTTATTTTTATTTGATCCAGAAAAGGTACATTATTTTACATTTTCACTCATTAGAATATTCTGTAAAATTCCATTTGTAGCATCAATATTTAGAGGACTGTATCAAGTAAATGATAAAAATTTAGAACGTACATTATTCGGAATCACCTTTAAAAACCCTGTTGGTTTAGCTGCTGGATTCGATAAAAATGCAGTATTATACAACGAGTTGGCAAATTTTGGTTTCGGGTTTATAGAAATTGGTACAGTAACTCCAGAAGGGCAAGCTGGAAACCCTAAGAAACGGTTATTTCGACTCAAAGGCGATCAAGGAATAATCAACCGAATGGGCTTTAATAACGAGGGTTTAGAAACTGCCATTCACCAATTAAAAAAGGATAGAGGTGACTTGATTATTGGAGGTAATATTGGTAAAAATACCCAAACATCACCTGAAAATTATACCAAAGATTACATTACTTGTTTTGAAGGTTTGCACCCCTATGTAGATTATTTTGTATTGAATGTAAGTTGTCCAAATGTAGGCAGTCATGCAAAACTCAACGATAAAACGTATTTAGCAGAATTGATTTTAGCCTGTCAAAAATTAAACAATGCACAGGCAACTCAAAAACCAATCTTATTAAAAATAGCGCCCGATTTAAACAACCAACAATTGGACGAAATTATTGAACTGGTAGCAGAAACAAAAATTGATGGTGTCATCGCATCCAATACGTCTACCAATAGAGCTAATTTAAAGATCTCTAAAGAACAGTTAGAGACTATAGGTAATGGTGGTGTGAGTGGTCAACCCATTAAAAACCAAAGTACGAGAGTGATTCAGTATTTGTCTGATAAATCAAACAAATCGTTTCCAATTATTGGGGTAGGAGGTGTTCATTCCGCAGAAGATGCGATTGAAAAAATAAAAGCTGGTGCCGCTTTGGTTCAAATTTATACCGGATTCATTTATGAAGGTCCAAGTTTGATTAAAAAAATAAATAAAGCAATTTTGAAAGACTTATAATTTGTTCTTATTGATTGGATAACTATGATAATAAGCACTCTTTATAATTAAATTTTGCAACATTTCAGCGAAATGAAATTCGTATTGTATTTTTTAGATTTAAAATGATAGAAACACTCCTCTCTTTTATTTTTGCCACTGCAATCTTGGCAATCTCTCCAGGGCCAGATAATATTTTTGTGCTGACACAGAGTATTGTAAATGGTAAAAAATACGGATTAGCAACTGTTTTTGGATTAATGACAGGGTGCCTTATCCATACTACTTTAGTTGCATTTGGAGTTTCAGCGCTATTAAAACAGCATGACAACTTGTTTTTTTTGATCAAAGTTTTTGGGGCAACCTATCTGTTATATTTGGCATATCAAGTATACAGAAGCGATGCAAAAATTACATTTTCCACAGAAAATGTCATTCAAAAAACGACTTTAGAATTGTTCAAAAAAGGATTTCTAATGAATGTGTTGAATCCGAAAGTAACGATTTTCTTTTTGGCTTTTTTTCCTCAATTCCTATTCTCAGAAGATCTTTCTAAAGTGTTGCAATTCTACATTTTAGGAATGCTTTTTATACTTGTTTCATTACTTGTTTTTGGTGCAATTGCAGTTCTAGGTGGTCAGATTTCTGAATATATTTCAAAAAGAAAAAACATTGGATTGTATCTAAAATGGGCACAAATCATTGTTTTTGTGGCAATTTCTGTATTGATTATCCTTTAATTTTCCATCCTGATATTCCTTTTGATATTCAATTGTTTGCCTATCTTTGAAACAGATGAACAAAGTCAAAATCATAGAATGTCCACGAGATGCCATGCAAGGTATAAAAACGCATTTTATCGCTACCGATAAAAAAGCATTGTATCTCAATTCGCTCTTAAAAGTAGGCTTTGATACCATCGACTTTGGAAGTTTTGTATCCCCAAAAGCAATTCCGCAAATGCGAGATACAGCTGCCGTTTTATCAAAATTAGATTTATCTAAAACAACCAGTAAGTTATTGGCTATCATTGCCAACTTAAGAGGTGCTAATGATGCATCGAAATTTGAGGAAATTGATTATTTGGGCTATCCATTTTCTATCTCAGAAAACTTTCAAATGCGAAACACACACAAAACAATCGCAGAATCGATTGCGACTTTAGACGAAATTTTAAACATCGCATCCAGAACAAATAAAGAAGTAGTCGCTTATTTGTCAATGGGTTTTGGGAATCCGTATGGAGATCCTTGGAATGTAGAAATTGTAGCGGAATGGACAGAAAAAATGTCTCAAATGGGGGTAAAAATTTTATCACTATCTGATACTGTTGGGAGTTCAACACCCGAGGTGATTCAACACCTTTTTTCAAATTTAATTCCTGCTTATCCAACAATAGAATTTGGAGCACATTTGCATACCACACCAGACAAATGGCACGAAAAAGTAGACGCTGCATATAAAGCGGGCTGCAACCGATTTGACGGTGCAATTAAGGGCTTTGGTGGTTGCCCAATGGCAAAAGATGAATTGACTGGTAACATGCCTACCGAAAAATTACTCTCTTACTTTACGGCTCAAAAAGCAGAGATCAACTTGAAACCTATGAGTTTTGAAAGTTCATACAATAAGGCTTTGGAAGTTTTTGATGCCTTGTAATATTGAAAAAATGCACTGTGTGAATGCAGTCGAAATCCAAATAAAAATAAAAAATGAAATTCATTAAAACCAGTGTATTTTTTCTGTCCATACTCTTTTTAGTATCCTGCACAAAAGACGATCAGAAAATAGATTTCACTTTTCTACAATTGAATGATGTCTATGAAATTGCACCAATCCAAGGAGGTGAGTTTGGAGGCATGGCGCGTGTAGAAACCGTACATCAAGAGTTGTTAAAAGAAAACAAAAACACCCTGCTTATGATGGCAGGTGATTTTTTAAATCCGTCCTTAATAGGAACCCTAAAATTTGAAGGCGAACGCGTTCGTGGAAAACAAATGGTTTCGGTAATGAATGCCATGAATTTCGACCTTGTAGCGTTTGGGAATCATGAGTTTGATGTGCCCCAAAAAGACTTGCAAAAACGCTTGAATGAAAGTAATTTTCCTTGGATTTCTGCCAATGTAAAAGAGAAAACAGAAACAGGATTTAACTTTTTTCACAAGGAAAGTAATGGTAAAAAAACACCATTATCTCCTTCTTTTATCAAAGAATTCTCTGATGCAGATGGCACCAAAATAAAAGTCGGTTTTATTAGTGTTTGCATCCCCTCAAATCCAAAAGAATATGTGGTATATGAAGGCATGTTTACCCAAGCAAGTGCTGCGTATGACGATCTCAAAGATAGTGTTGATGTTGTTTTTGGACTCACACACGTTAAAATTGCACAAGACAAAAGAATTGCAAAGCTACTTCCAGAGATTCCTTTAATTATGGGGGGACATGAACATACTAGTCAATCCGTTTCAGTTGGTAATACGATTATTACAAAAGCAGATGCGAACGCGAAAACGGTTTATGTGCATCGAATTTCGTTTGATAAAAAAACAAAAAAAGCGACAATCATTTCAGAATTAAAAGAAATAAATAGTACAATAAAAACAGATAATAAAGTAGGGGCAATTGTCGAGCAATGGCAGCAAGTATTGAAAACAAAAATTAAAGAAATTGTATCAAATCCTGAAGCCATTATTTATACTGCTACAACTCCCTTAAACGGAAGAGATACTCCGATTCGTAGTAAACAAACCAATTTAGGTGAAATCATTACAAAATCGATGTCTTTTGCTTTTGAGAATAGCGTTGATTGTGCGATTGTAAATGGTGGATCTATTCGAATTGATGATGCTCTGGAAGGCACAATTACTGCTGTAGATATTTTTAGAGTGCTGCCTTATGGAGGTCAAGTTTTAAAAGTAAAAATAAAGGGAAGCCTACTGAAACGTGTTTTAGATTATGGTGTTTTGGCTGCCGGAACGGGTGCTTATTTACAGCGTTTTCATGCTGAAAAAGTAGGAGCGGAGTGGCATATTAAAAACAAAGTGCTAGATCTTGATAAAACCTATAATGTTGCTTTCTCTGAATACTTATTAAAAGGTTTTGACATTCCTTTTTTATCAGAAAAAAACAACGAAGTGCTTGCTGTATATCACCCAAAACCAAATGAATTAGGGTTTGATATTCGAAAAGCTGTGGTATCCTATTTAACATTAGAAACAAAAAAAAGTGCCCATAAATAGGACACTTTTTTGACTTCATCTTTTTCACTTAGCGTTTCCAATTTCTAGAATTGGTATTGAAACCCACCGTAGATTCCAAAAGGATGTCCGGGTCGTAAACCAGCTGGAACTCTAGAAACTGCATACGTATTGTTGAGTAAGTTTGTTATGTTTGCCGTCAATTGAAATTGCGGAGTTACCGTGTATTTACCCGACATATCGATGATGAAGTTGGATTCAACTTTTTCATTCGTAGGAATGTTTCCTGAGCCAGCCAAAGTTCTAAATGCACCATTATACCTTGCATTAAAATTCATTTCAAATTTGGCGTGTTCCAAAGACAAAGCAGCATTCAATTGGTGTTTTGGAATGTAGGGCAATTCATCGCCAACCATTACCGTTCCCCACAAACTATCAACACTTCCAAAACTGTTTAAAAATTCGGTATTTGTAAAAGTGTATCCAATAGAAAGTGGAAACGAAAAACGTGCATTTTTTGAAGTTATATTGTAATTTAACAAGAGTTCAATACCATTTACTTTTACTTCTCCTGCGTTGAATTGGTCTAACGAGCCTGTTCCACCAGTTGCAGCAATATCACTTCCTAACAAGTTGGAATAATCGTTATAGAAACCAACAAACTCCCCTTTTAGTTTTCCGAGGCTGAAGCGGGTTCCTAATTCATAATTAATACTTTCTTCTGCTTTTTCATCTTCTTTGTTTCCTGGAGGTGAAAATCCTTTGTGAATACCTCCGAAAAGGGAAAAATCATTGTTAAATTTATAGTTGACACCCATTCCTGGTATAAAAATGGCGACTGTATTTTCTCTTTCATTTAAGTCACTACCAGACCGTGTAATGTCATTCTTGCCAAAATCTTTTCTTTCTAATAAAATATCTTCATATCGAACTCCGGGAGTAAATGTCCAGTTTTGAAATTTTAATTTATAGGTAATGTAGGAAGCAAAAGCTTTTGCACTGCTAATTCTATTGGCATCGGTGCCAGGAACTCCTACTGTTGTTTCGGTTAAAACACCTGCATTGGAAATACTGTACTTGTCTACCCATTGAAAGCGATCTTCTTCGTCATAATGGTATCTAAAACCGATCTCTAGGTCATGAAATGCATTTCCTGTGTACCAGTGATAATCTAGTTTTGTCTGCATTCCCTGTGCATAATATGTTCGGTTATTTGCTTTCACTCCAATGGCATCTGCAGCAGAATTTACAGTACCGTTTACGATGCCAAAATGATTTGAATAGCTCATAGGATCTCCTAATATTTTTGAGATTTTTTGCTTGTCTCCTTCAAAAGTAATGTCGTTTAACTTGTACCAGTTTCGTGCAAAATTATTTCGATAGAATGTTGTAGTAATATTTAGATTTTTAGAGAAATCTAAATGATGTGTAAGCATATATTGCGTATGATCTGTCGTCATTTTATCATTATTAGAAGCGGCATATCTGGAAAACGGATTCGTTTTAAAATCTTCTTCGGTGAGCCCTAAATACGTTTCATTTCCCTTTTCATCTGCATATTGAAACTTCAAATCGAGCGATTGTTTGACCACTTCATTTGGAAATAGTTGTACACGTAGTTTGGCGACTACATCGTTTTTATTGAAACCTGTATTTTTTCCGCTTTCTAAAGTTTTAAAACCATCAGACCCATAATTTAGATATTCAATAAAATACCCTATGTTTTTATGATTTCCGCCAACTTTTGCGTGTAACTGATTCGAATTAAAGCTTCCATACGAACCTCTCACACTTCCTGCAAAATTTGTAGGAATTTGAGAAGAAATCATATTAATGGCACCTCCGGTAGTAAAGGGACCGTATTGCACTTGGCTACTTCCCTTTAATACTTCTACAGCTTCCATTCTTGCAATCGTAGGAAAGTAATAGGCAGAAGAAGCACTGTAGGGAGCTGGAGCAATTAAAATACCATCTTCCATTAATGTGATTTTTGAACTCCTTTCAGGTGAAGTTCCTCTTAAACTAATATTCGGTCGCAATCCAAAGCCATCTTCTTCATATAAAGAAACTCCTGGAACAGTTCTTAATGCTTTGTTGATATCTGTAAAACTAAACTTTTGTAATTCTTTTGGGGATAGGTAATATGCGGAACCTGTTCTGTGCTTCGCTACATATTTATTCCCAAAAATTTGATTGGTAGAAATAATGATTTCATCTAATTTTTGGATCGTGTCCAGTTGCCCAATTTCTTTTTTTTCTACTTTAGTTTGAGCAGTTAATGTACCTGTAAACAAGATGATTAATAATGATTTTTGTAGTCTCATTTTATTTAGATTAATTATAAATAGCTTTTTTTTTGAGTGCAAAGATACAACTCATAATTAGTTCTAAAAAGCTTATTTAGAATAAATAAAAATAATATATTAATATTATTGATTTACAGTTAGTTACATTTTTAACTTTTATTAAGAATTTAGAGCCTGATTAAAAGTAACACCATGCGCTGCGTTATTCACCTAAAAAAAACACAATAAAACCTTAATTTATTTAATGGTAAAAACTCAATAAATAATTGTAAATTTGCTTGCAATTAGACTTTAATTGCAACATGACAGCACACAACGATAAAATAGTAGGAGAGGGACTAACGTATGATGACGTTTTACTAGTACCCGCCTTTTCAGATGTACTTCCTAGAGAAGTTATCATTCAAACAAAATTTACAAGAAACATTACCATTAATGTTCCCATTATTTCTGCAGCAATGGATACTGTTACAGAATCTGCGATGGCGATTGCGATTGCTAGAGAAGGAGGGATTGGTGTTTTGCATAAAAACATGACCATTGAGCAACAAGCTCAAGAAGTGAGACGTGTAAAACGTGCAGAATCGGGTATGATTTTAGATCCTGTTACTCTACCTTTAACCGCTTTTGTTTTAGATGCAAAAGCCAACATGAAGGAACACGGTATTGGTGGAATTCCGATTGTGGATGATAACGGTATTTTAAAAGGGATTGTAACCAACCGAGATTTGCGTTTTGAGCATGACAATCAAAGACCGATTGTTGAAGTAATGACTTCAGTAAACTTGATTACTGCTTCTGTAGGTACTTCATTAAAAGATGCGGAGAAAATACTTCAAAAAAATAAAATTGAAAAACTATTGATCGTAGACGATCAGTATATTCTTAAAGGATTGATCACTTTTCGTGATATCACCAAAGTAACTCAAAAACCATTTGCAAATAAAGATTCATTTGGGCGTTTAAGAGTTGCTGCTGCATTGGGTGTTACTTCCGATGCGGTTGTAAGAGCCGAGGCTTTGGTAAAAGCGGGTGTAGATGCAGTTATTATTGATACTGCTCATGGACATACCAAAGGTGTAGTCATGGTTTTAAAAGATGTGAAAGCAAAGTTTCCGAATTTGGATGTCGTGGTTGGAAATATCGCTACTGCCGAAGCGGCAAAATATTTAGTTGCAGCGGGAGCTGATGCAGTGAAAGTTGGTATTGGACCGGGGTCTATTTGTACCACAAGAGTGGTTGCAGGGGTTGGTTTTCCACAATTTTCTGCTGTTTTAGAAGTGGCTGCTGCCATTAAAGGGAGCGGCGTTCCAGTAATTGCAGATGGAGGAATTCGCTATACAGGGGATATTCCGAAAGCCATTGCTGCGGGTGCAGATTCTGTAATGTTAGGATCTCTTTTAGCTGGAACTAAAGAATCTCCTGGAGAAACTATTATTTACGAAGGAAGAAAATTTAAATCGTATCGAGGAATGGGTTCTGTTGAAGCTATGAAACAAGGATCTAAAGATCGCTATTTCCAAGATGTTGAAGCAGATATTAAAAAACTAGTTCCCGAAGGTATTGTAGGAAGAGTTCCTTATAAAGGAGATTTGGACGAAAGCATTCACCAATTTATTGGTGGTTTGCGTGCTGGAATGGGCTATTGTGGTGCGAAAGACATTGCTACTTTACAAGACACTGGAAAGTTCGTAAGAATCACTGCCAGCGGAATTAATGAAAGTCATCCTCACGATGTTGCCATTACCAAAGAAGCGCCAAACTATAGTAGAAGATAAAAATATATTTTATAAATATTAAAAAGAGAAGCGGATGCTTCTCTTTTTTTTTAGCCTTTTAGTGGATCTTAGGTTTTTATGTACCGTCAAAGTCGGGAGACTTTGCGGAGCGGGTGTGATTTCAATAAAGTCTTTAATTCCAAACAAACCATTCTCTTTTATGTTTTCAATTATTTCGAGAGATTTTTCCTCAAATTGATTCCCCTTTTTAACGTTACTCATAAATGTATTTTCGCTTTTTTTTTAATGTTGCATAAAGTGTTTGTGTATGATTAGTGGCGTGTTTAAGTACCTAATTTAGCAAATAATCACTGAATAGAAAATTCGCGAGAATTTTCGTAAGTAGGCGAGAACAAGCCATTAATTATTCACGGCTTGTTGTAGCACGTTTTTATCATTTCTATTTCTTTATCAGATAACTTTTCCAAATTTCCGTAATTAATCGAAAAATGTTCTTCGTTAATTGAGTCGGAATATTTAGAGTTCAAAAATTCAATCATTTTTCCAGAATTATGAAGTTTTATTAAATCATCATTTGTTATGAACAAATTTTCAGCTTTAGGAAAATAATTAAGTGATTTATCCTAAGATTCGTTTAATTGAATAACATATTCTTCAATTACCGAGCAAAATCTGATTGAAAAAACATATTTTTTAGTGATTGTATTTCATTGATTAGGTCGGAAACACTCTTAAGTTTACCATTGATTATAAAATCTGAACCAATCAAAAATGGAATCGTTAATCCTGAACCAATTGGTACTTTTCAGCATTGTTTAATAGTTCGGGAAGTGCAGCCACAGTTTTATTCAAATGTCCTTCATAGCCTGGGTTTTCCTTTTGTTTCGGTGTTGTCATTTCCCCCATAGCTCCTAATCCTGCAATGTGATTGTCTGCTCCAGATAACAGAACAGATCGAGATGGCGAACAGGTTGGTAAAACATGAAAATTGCTAAGTAGAACCCCTTCTTTGGCAAGTTTGTTTAAGGCAGGTGTCTGGATTTCGGAACCAAAAGGACCGATGTCACTTAACCCCATATCATCTGCAACAAGCAAAAGGATATTTGGTTTTTTAGTTTCTGTTTTAACTTTTTTTTCTGTTTTAGATGCTTCAGAATTACAAGCATTTACTATCGTAAGAATTGCTAGAAAATAGATGTAGTTTGTTTTTCGCATATTTTAAATTTAATTACTAATAAACTCGTTGTAAACACTTTATATAGACGAAAACTCTTTAATAAAATAGTATATAGTAATGTTTTTAATTAGTTAATTGTTTTGTTTAGTGGTTAATTAACTGCAAACATATATTAAAAGTATGTTACGTTTTTATGAGAATAAACAAACGAGAGTATTTGGGTATAAGTGGTAGTTATTTAGTAATAACTGGTTTTTTACAGCTAAAATTTCAGAGTTTTTGATTTTTAGCAAGTACACAGTTGTAATTTAAGCTATTATATTTCTTAAAAAAATCAGTTTTTTTGAAAAAAGAAAAAGAAAAAGAAGGAAGGAAGTACTCAAAGCGCGTATTATTTTGTTTGAAATACTTCGAATTTACGAGACCAGGAAACAGAAGAGTCAGGTGCTAAATCGATGTTAAAAAACAATTCAGGGCTTATTACATGCTTTGTGCCCCAAAGATTTACTTTGTTGGTTGCAAAGCTACCAGTTTCACGGACTGTAAGTTGGTTTTTAAGGTTTTTAAGCGTCCACTGTGCAGTTGCATTTTCAATTCCAGTAAGGTTGCTAAAAAAGAAGGTTTCGTTAATGGTATCTTTAAAAGTAATTTTGTGTTGCTCCAACAGTACTTTCTTTTCTGGGTTTACTGTTTCTATAAATTGTGTGGGTTGTAACTGAAAAGGGAACTGCAAGCTGTAATTGTTTCCAATGGGAGTTTTATCAATCGCCATGAAGTTGTGCACGTATTCATCGGTTATTATTTTTTTGTTTCCCGTATTGTCTAAAGTATAGGTAATTGTAAAACTATTTTCATATAGTTCAATGTTTTTTTCTAACACATATGAATAGCCATTCATCGTCTCTGATGTAGAGCGAATTAAAAGCCGGTTGTGTGCTTGCGTAATTTTAAATGCAGCAGGTCTTATTTCGTATTTTTTGTCAAATTTGTAGCGCGCATCCTCTTTTTTTAAAAGGCCCACACCAATTTTGTGAAACCAACCTCCAATGGGAGTTTCGGCAAAGCCCAGAGGAGTTTCAATTCCGAATTCATTGTACAAGCCTTTTCCAAGAACATTATCTGGATCTCCTTCGTTATTTTCGCTCCCAGTTATCAGCAGGTCTTTAAATTTTACAGACACTATTTTTCCAGTCCAGTCAAACCTCGAAAAGCGATAGTTTTCAGTAGGCAAATCAATTTTGATTTCTAAATGGTTGTTTTTGAGAATTTGTGGCATTTAAAAGAGATAAAATAGGGGGACTAATGTACCTTTTTTTGAACATTTATTTAGAAAATAGGCACAAAAAAAAACTCACTTATTGTAAAGTGAGTTTTTTTATAATATATGTATATGAATTAGTCTTTACGTCTTCTTCCGAATCCGCCTGGACTTCTTTCACTAGAAGAACTTCTATCGCTAGAACCTCTGGTAGATCTGTCTGGTCTGTCAGTAGATCTGTCTGATCTTCTGCTAGAATCGCTGCTTCTTCTTGAAGAACCACCGTCTGAACTCTTTTTACGTCCAAAACCACCTTCTCTTTTGTTGCCAAAAGATTTACGATCTCCACTACCTCTTCGACCGCCGCCACCGCCACGTTCTTTTTTGGTAACTTCTACATTTACAGAACGACCGTCAAAATCGGGTTGGTTGTCTAAGAATGCAGATAACGTTGCGTCTTCGAAATTTTTATCGATTTCAAAGAAAGAAAAAGTATCTAAAATATCAATCGCACCAATTTCTACTTTATCTCCAATGTTTTGCTCGTTAATTAAGCCAATTAATTTTCCAGGATTCAAGTTGTCTTTTCTTCCAATGTTTATAAAGAAACGCGTCATGTTCTCATCTGAAGCTCTTGCTCTAGAATTATCTTTAGAAGATAAATCGTTTAAGTCTTTCGAGTTTTCATAATACTTCAACATGGTATTGAACTCTAAAGAAACAAACTTTTTAATTAATTCTTCTCTATCTAAAGCCTCTAGTTTTTCGTAAATACTTGGTAAGAATTCCTCCATTTCAGATTCATTCACTTCCGTATTTTGAACCTTGTCAATTAAATTCATTAACTGGTTTTTTACAATTTCTTTACCAGTAGGAACCTTTCCTTCAACAAACTTCTTTTTAATGATTCTTTCAATCTGACGTAATTTCCCTTTCTCTTTTCCATTGACTAAAACAATAGAAATTCCTTTGTTTCCAGCTCTACCAGTTCTACCACTTCTGTGTGTGTAGTTCTCAATCTGATCTGGTAATTTGTGGTTTAATACGTGTGTTAATTCAGTAACATCCAATCCACGAGCAGCAACATCTGTCGCTACTAATATCTTAATGGTTCTCTTTCTAAACTTCCCCATTACAGAATCACGCTGTCCTTGCGATAAATCTCCATGTAAAGAATCTGCACTGTAACCGTCTCTAATTAGATTGTCTGCAACTTCTTGCGTCTCTCTACGAGTTCTACAAAAGATAATTGCATAAATATCTGGATTTAAATCAGCAATTCTTTTTAAAGAGGGGTAACGTGTTCTTTCTGTAACTGAATAATATTCGTGACTTACATTTTCTGAACCTGCATTCTTTTCACCAGAAGTAATTTCAACTGGTTTGGTCATGTAGTTTCTTGCAATTGCTTCCACTTCTCTTGGAAACGTTGCAGAAAATAATAAGGTTTGTTTTGTTTCTGGAGTAGCTTCTAAGACTTTATCTAATTCGTCTTTAAAACCCATGTTTAACATCTCATCAGCTTCATCTAAGACTAACCATTGAACGTTTCCTAATTTTAAAGCTCTTCTTTTTATTAAATCTACTGTTCTACCAGGAGTTCCAACTACAATTTGAGAACCTCTTTTTAAAGATCTAATTTGATCTTCCATGCTTGAACCTCCATAAACGGTAGTTACCTTAACATCTGGTAAATATTTACAGAAATCTTTAATGTTGTTTCCAATTTGTACAGCGAGTTCTCTTGTTGGAGAAAGTATGATTGCTTGTACATTACCGTTCTTTTCATCTAAAAGTTCTAGTATTGGTAAACTGAAAGCTGCAGTTTTACCTGTACCTGTTTGAGCAAATGCTTTTAAATCGTCTGTTGAAGAAATAATTTGTGGAATTGCTTTTTCTTGAATAACAGTTG
>TARA_B110000879_G_scaffold60726_1_pt1 | contig 17989 bp, 19 predicted proteins | sample TARA_B110000879 | Tara Oceans TARA_B110000879 (sample SAMEA4398094) | marine metagenome | biome: Polar Biome; feature: [SRF] surface water layer (ENVO:00010504); material: water (ENVO:00002006), including particulate matter (ENVO:01000060) such as... | depth 5 m
GTTTTCCATCAGAATAGGTTCCAGCACCACCTTCTCCATAACAATAATTCGAATCGTTATCTACAATATGATCTTGATTGATGGCTTTGATATCGCGTCTTCTGTTCTGTACATTTTTTCCGCGTTCTAAAACAATTGGTTTAAAACCTAATTCAATGCATCGCAAAGCGGCGTACATGCCGGCAGGTCCAAAACCAACAATATGCACTTCTTTTGCATTAGAAACATCTTTATAGTCAAAAATGTAATCTGATTTTTCTGGAATTTTTTCAGCAATATATACGGCAACTTTATAATTAAAGATGATGTCTTTTTTACGAGCATCAATCGATTTACGCAATACTTTTACAGCAGAAATTTCACTTTTATCAACGCCCAATTGCTTGGCGGCCTTATATAAAAGGATATTCTCTTTGCGTTCTTCTATTAAATTTACTCGGAGTTGAATCTCTTTAATCATTTTGCAAAAGTATGGAAATAAAAAGATTTAAGATTGAATAAATTTAAACGTTTTTTGAAGTGTTTAACAGGAGCAGAAATTTTTAATTGACTTCATTAAAAGTACATTGTATCATTCGGTCCTTTCCGAATACATCTTTTTTTAGTTCGATGTTTTTAAACCCTTTTTTATGAAGCATTTCAACGGTTTCAGTTCCTAAATATTGATTGATTTCAAAATAAAGCAATCCATTTTTTGTAAGGTGTTCTATTGCCAAGCCCGCAATTTTATCATAAAAAAGCAACGGGTTGTCATCCTCAACAAACAGTGCGATGTGTGGTTCATTATCTAAAACATTTTTTTTAATATCCACTTTTTCTAATTCTCTCACGTAGGGAGGGTTGGAGACAATAATGTCAAACTTTTGAGGAAGCATCGTTGTTTTTAAAATATTTTTTTCTGTAAAATGAAGTTTTACTTTGTTTAGAATGGCATTTTGTTTTGCAATTCTTAAAGCTTCTTTAGAAATATCAATGGCAAATAAGCTTGCATTGGGAAGGTGTTTTGCTAAAGTAATGGGAATACAGCCAGTTCCTGTGCCAATATCGATGATTTGTAATGGGGCTGTTGTGTCTGCTGTTTCCAAAATCCATTCCACCAATTCTTCTGTTTCTGATCTAGGTATCAAGGTGTGTCTATTTACAATAAATGGAAGTCCATAAAACTCAGTTTCTCCTAAAATGTATTGAATTGGGATTTCTTTTTTTAGGGCTTCTAATGCCTTTTTAAAAAGCACACCTGTTTCTGTCGAGACTTCAAAATTGGGTTTTATGATAAGATCAATGCGTTGGAAATCTAAATAGGCTTCCATCAGATAAAAAAAGAACGTATCAATTTCTGTCTGAGGGTATAGTTCCGACAATGCTTCTGTAAAATAGATTTTGTGTTCTTTTAAATTCATAGCTTTTTTAACATCCAAACATTACATGAATAATGCCCCGTGTTTCCCATTCGTTTTTCAAGGTTTTTAAATCCGTTTTTTTCATAGAGCCCTCTTGCGGCATTCATATAAGGCATTGTTTCTAAATAACAACTTTCATAATTTAGAGACTTTGCTTTATCTAAGCACTTTTCTATTAATTTAGATCCCAGTCCTTTCCCTCTTGCAATGGGGGCAAAATACATTTTTTGTAGCTCGCAAACATTGCCTTCAAAATTATCTAATTTTGCGATTCCTACACCGCCAATAATTTTATTTTCGTATTCAACTATATAGTAAACAGAAGTTTCTTTTTGAAAATTTTGAAACATTTCATCAGTTGCTTTATCCTCATAAGCGGTACCAACTTTTGGTACGCCTAACTCAATTAAAACCCCACGAATTATCTTTGCAATCTGCGCATTGTCTTTGGATTGAATTTCTCTAATGATAAAATCTTCTGTTGTCATTTATTCCCTTATTTTTGCAGTAGCAAGGTATCAATTTTTTTAAATAATTTTCATGAAAAACGTACTATATTTTTCCATATTATTTTTGTTGATCAGCAGTTGTGCAGTCAATAAAAAACCCATTTTTATCAAAGTAGACGATGTGAAAATTGTATCAGCTTCTTCGGATACAATTCGATTAAAAGCAGCTGCATTTTTTGAAAACCCAAATAGTGTTGGCGGGATTATATCAACAGATGAAATCCAAATAATTGTAAATGGTGTATCTATCGCAACTGTTTCTGTAGACGAGTTTAAAGTGCCTTCTAGAGCCGTATTTTCAGTGCCACTAACAGCAGTAATTCCAACTAAAAAAGTTTTTCAAAATAATAAGAACGGTATTCTTGGGGGTTTGATCAATTCCTTATTAAAGAAATCAATCAAACTAAGATTTAAAGGGAATTTAAAATACAAAGTATTTGGTTTTTCGAATACTTACCCTATTGATAAAGTACAAGAAATTAAACTTTAAATTCTATTGAATCACGAATTTTACATACAACGTTGCTTGCAAATTGCTGAAAACGGGATTGGAACTACGCGTCCAAACCCGTCTGTTGGTGCAGTTGTTGTTCTCAATAATAAAATCATAGGAGAGGGCTTTACTTCCTCTTATGGTGGCAATCATGCAGAAGTAAATGCAATTAATGCCGTTGTTGATAAAGAGTTGTTGAAGCAAGCTACGATTTATGTAACCTTAGAACCCTGTGCGCATTTTGGTAATACGCCACCTTGTGCAGACTTGATTGTAAAGCACCAACTCAAAAAAGTAGTTGTTGGTTGTGTTGATTCAAATGCTCTAGTTGCGGGTAAAGGAATTGTACGCCTTCAAGAAGCGGGAATTCATGTCGTTGTAGGAGTATTGGAAGCTGCGTGTAAAGCGCATCACAAAAGATTTTTTTTAGTTCAAAATAAAAAGAGACCTTTCATTGTTTTGAAATGGGCAGAAACGAGAGACGGATTTGTTGCACCTAAAACAAAAACAGTTCAAAAACCTGTTTGGATTTCCAATCCATTTTCACAACAATTAGTCCATAAGTTACGAAGTAAAGAACATGCAATTTTGGTAGGAACCAATACCGTTATTGATGACAATCCAAAATTAAATGTAAGGAACTGGTCAGGGAATCACCCAATAAGAATTGTACTGGATCGAAGCCTAAGGATTTCTGCAGCGGCAACTATTCTTGACGGAAGCTTTAAAACGATTGTTTTTACTGAAAAACAAAAATATCCTTTTGAGTGCAGTTCAGAAATTTATTTAGAGCACATTGATTTTTCTAAAAATGTAGCATTACAAATTTGTGACGTACTTCAAAAACACAAAATTCAGTCGGTTATTATTGAAGGCGGTTCTCAAACATTACAGACTTTTATTGATGCCAAATTGTGGGATGAAGCACATGTTTATATCGGAGACGTTAGTTTTAATGACGGTATAAAAGCACCTCGTTTGGTATCCAAAACAATTACTGAAACACGCATTGGTACCGATCTACTAAAAATATATATGAATGATTAAAAATATCATTTTCGATTTTGGCGATATCTTTATCAATTTAGACAAAGAAGCAACTACAAATGCACTTTCTCAGTTAGGGATTACAGAGATTTCTGAGGATACAGCATTGGTATGCAAAAATTATGAGATGGGCTTGATATCAACCGCTAATTTTATTGATTTTTTTGAAAAGAAGTTTCAAATTCCTGCTGAAAAATTAATAGCTGCTTGGAATGCCATTTTGCTAGATTTTCCATTATATCGGTTAAAATTCATTCAAGAATTAGCAAAAAAGGCAAACTATAATTTGTTTTTATTGAGCAATACAAACGAGCTGCACATTTCTTGGATTCAAGAAGATTGGGGAGTGCTACTTTTCAATACCTTTAAAAACTGCTTTCAATATTTTTATTTATCTCATGAAATGAAAATGAGAAAACCCAACACGGATATTTATGAATACGTTTTAAAGATGCATCATTTAGTGCCTCAAGAAACACTTTTTATAGATGATACAAAGGAAAATACAGACGCAGCTAAACGTCTAGGGGTTCAAGTTTGGAACTTAATTCCTGGTCAAGACGACATTATTAATTTATTCAATCAAAAACAATTTTCAAATTGATCTACTTATTATTGAGTATCCTTTTTTCGACAGGCTTATTTGTTATTTTTAAATATTTTGGAATCTATAAAATAGATACTTTAAAAGCGATTTTCGTTAATTATATTGTAGCATTTACAATGGGAATCGGATTGGCAGATGGAACGGTTTCGCTTGAAGAAGTCCCTCAGCAACCTTGGTTTTTAGGAGCATTGTTTTTAGGCACATTGTTTGTTTCTATCTTTTTTGTAATGGCTACGACAGCACAGCAAAATGGTGTTTCGGTTGCTTCGGTTGCAGGTAAGATGTCTGTGGTAGTTCCTGTCTTGTTTGGTACTTTTTTGTACAATGAGTCGGTTACTTTCTTAAAGGTGATTGGAATCGTAATTGCATTAATAGCTGTTTATCTTGCCTCTGTGAAAGATGAAAAAAACACGAAGTCTGGTGGAATGTTATTCCCAGTTTTATTATTTTTTGGATCGGGTGTTATCGATACGACGCTAAAGTATGTAGAGGTGAATTTTGTTCCTAAAGAAGATGTGTCTTTGTTTTCTGGAAGTTTATTTGGAATCGCAGCAGTTTTTGCGGCTACAATCCTACTCATTCAACAAATTAGAAAGAAAGAATCTTTTGGAGTTAAAAATATTATTGCTGGTTTTGTTTTAGGTGTTCCTAATTATTTTTCAATCATATTTTTAATCAAAGCGTTACAAAACGAGAATTTTGAAAGTTCTGTGCTTTTTACCGTTAATAACGTTGGGATCGTAATTCTATCTACTTTTGTTGGATTGCTAATCTTTAAAGAAACATTTAGTCTGAAAAATAAAATAGGAGTGATTTTAGCTGTTTTAGGAATTGTACTAGTAACCATTGCGTAAATGAAAGAAGACGCCTACAAAACAATCGAAATTGCCTCTGAGGAAACTCTTTTCAAAGAAAAGGGAAGTAAGTTCTTTGGATATGCTTTTCCTGTTTTATCTGAAGACGATGTAAAAGGATGTCTTGAAATATTGAAAAAGAAGCATCATTCAGCGCGTCATTTTTGTTATGCTTATCAAATAGGAGTTGAGCATATTCAGTACCGAGCAAATGATGATGGAGAGCCAAATAATTCCGCAGGTTTGCCAATTTACGGGCAAATTCAATCTTTTGAAGTCACAAATATTCTTATTGTTTCTGTGCGTTATTTTGGGGGCACAAAATTGGGTGTTGGAGGGTTAATTTCTGCCTATAAAAAATCAGCACAATTAGCATTAGCCGCTTCCAAAATTTTAGAAAAGACAATTAATACTCAGTTCAAATTGACTTTTAATTATGACTTGATGAATGCCGTAATGAGAATTGTCAAAGAGAAACAGATTGATATTGTTCATCAGAAATTAGAGATGGGTTGTACCTATATAATTTCAGTTAGAAAAAATAATGCAAAAAGTATTTTTCAAATTTTTGATGCTTTGTACAAAGTTGCTATTAAAGAGATGGAATAAGTCTTAGGTCATTTTTGAAATTCTAAAAGCTCCAATAAATATGCTGGACATCGTGTTGGTTTCATCGTTTTCATATTTATAAATGCTAAAACGGAATTTCCTGTACAAATTAAATCATTGTGTTGATTTTTTATTTCATAATCAAATTCAATTTTAACCATTGGTGTTTTTCTGATGATGGTGTCAATTGTTAAGATATCATCATAAAGCGCTGATTTAATGAAGTTGCATTGCAAAGAAATAACGGGAAGCATAATGCCTGAGGTTTCCATTTTTTTATAGGTAACTCCAACGTTTCTAAGCCATTCTGTTCTTCCTATTTCAAAAAACTGTGCATAATTTCCATGATATACAACGCCCATTTGATCAGTTTCTGAGTAACGAACTCTAATTTTTGTGGTATTTTTCTTCAACAAAATGAAATTTAAATTATGGTATGGAGTGTACGTAAAAAAAAGTTAATAATCAATAGCAAATAGATTTTTTTATACTGAATTTTATTCACACTTTTGTAGAGCTCTTGGGAGAGTAATAAAATTCCGCATTAAACAATCATTAACTTATAATACACATTACCCTAAAATGACATTAACTGCCGATTCCGTTTGGACTGAATGTTTGTCTTTTATAAAAGACAATATAAAGCCACAAGCATACAAAACTTGGTTTGAGCCCATCAAACCAGTAAAATTATCCGGAGAAGCATTAACAATTCAGGTGCCTAGTAAATTTTTTTATGAATGGTTAGAAGAACATTATATTAAATTATTAAGAGTTGCTTTAGTTCGACAATTAGGGAATGATGCAAAATTAATTTATGATGTTCGTATGGAAAATACGTATAGTAGTAATAGACCTCAAATTGTAAAAATACCAAGTTCTAATAGAGATCCTCTAAAACCACAAAAGGTAACAATGCCCTTGGATGCTGGTAAGAGAGAATTGAGAAATCCATTTATCATTCCAGGTTTACAAAAAGTAAAAATTGAATCTCAATTAAATCCGAATTACAATTTCAATAATTTTGTTGAAGGAGACTCTAATAGATTAGCGCGTTCTGCGGGTATGGCGGTTGCCAATAAACCTGGAGGAACTTCATTCAATCCATTGTTAATCTATGGTGGTGTTGGTTTAGGAAAAACACACTTAGTACATGCTATCGGTGTAGATATAAAAGACAAGTATCCAGACAAAACGGTTTTGTATATTTCTTCAGAAAAATTTACACAACAATTTATAGACTCTGTGAAATCGAATACTAGAAATGATTTTATTCATTTTTATCAAATGATCGATGTTTTATTGATTGATGATGTTCAGTTTTTATCTGGAAAAGCAGGTACACAAGATGTTTTCTTTCATATATTCAATCATTTACATCAAAACGGAAAACAAGTAATTTTAACATCAGACAAAGCGCCTGTAGATATGCAAGACATAGAACAGCGTTTGTTATCTCGTTTTAAATGGGGATTGTCTGCAGAATTACAAGCACCAGATTACGAAACAAGAGTTTCTATTCTTCACAATAAACTCTTTAGAGATGGTGTTGAAATGCCAGAAGAAATCGTAGAGTATATTGCTAAGAATATCAAATCGAATGTTCGAGAATTAGAGGGAGTAATTATCTCTATGATTGCACAAGCTTCTTTTAATAGACGAGAGTTTTCTATAGAATTGGCAAAACAAATTGTAGATAAATTTGTAAAAAACACCAAGAAAGAAGTCTCTATTGATTATATCCAAAAAGAAGTCTCTAAGTATTTTGATATGGATGTTGCTACCTTACAATCTAAAACAAGAAAGCGTCATATTGTTCAAGCAAGACAATTAGCCATGTTTTTTGCAAAAAGATTAACCAAAACTTCATTAGCAAGTATTGGGAATCAAATTGGGCAAAGAGATCATGCAACTGTTTTACATGCTTGTAAAACCGTTGATAACTTAACTGAGACGGATAAGCAATTTAAAAAATACGTAGACGATTTAACGAAGAAGTTGACTTTCTAAATTCCTTTTTTATGCATAAAATACTCATGGTTTGTTTGGGAAACATTTGTCGTTCTCCAATTGCTGAAGGGGTTTTGCAATCTAAAGTGAATTCAGATCTTGTTTTTGTTGATTCTGCTGGAACCGCTGCATACCATTTTGGTAATGCTCCAGATAAACGTTCAGTAAACATTGCATCTAATTACAATGTAAACTTAAAAAATCAAAAAGCCCGAAAGTTTACGATTTCAGATTTTGAGAATTTTGATACCATTTATGCAATGGATGAAAGCAATTATCAAAATATTTTAAAATTAGCTAAAAATAATTCTCATACTTCTAAAGTCAAATTGATTTTAAATGAAGTCAATCCACTTTATAATCAAAGTGTTCCAGATCCTTATTACGGAGGTACTCAGGGATTTGAAAAAGTGTATATGATGCTAGAAGAAGCTTGTTCAATAATTGCAGAAAAACTACAAAATGATCGGTAAATTATATTTAATTCCAACTACGTTAGGAGATACAGAGCCTTTAGAGGTGATGCCTTTATCTGTGAAAAAAGTGATAGAAGACGTTGATTTTTTTATTGTTGAAAATGAAAAAACCGCAAGAAGATTTATCAAAAAAATTACACCAAAAAAATCTCAGTCTTCCTTAAATTTAATGCCTTTAGATAAGTATGCTGAAGAATTGGAAACACGCACTTATTTGGATGTTTGTAAAGATGGTATTAATGTAGGCTTGTTATCTGAAGCAGGAGTGCCTGCTGTTGCAGATCCAGGCGCAACGATTGTAAAGTTGGCTCACGAAAAAGGAATTCAAGTAGTTCCTTTAGTAGGACCTTCATCTATATTAATGGCGATGATGAGTTCTGGAATGAATGGTCAGAACTTTGCTTTTAATGGGTATTTACCAATTGATAAAGGAGAGCGAAAAAAAGCAATCAAAGAACTAGAAAAATTATCTGTCGATAAAAACCAATCACAAATTTTTATTGAAACTCCGTATCGAAATGAGAAAATGTTTGCAGATTTGAAAGCTGCATTGTCACCGACTACCAATTTATGTATTGCAGCAGATATTACCCTTTCTTCAGAATACATTAAAACATTTTCGGTTCAAGATTGGAAACATCAGACTCCAGATTTACATAAGAAACCAGCCATCTTTATCATTCACAAATAATAATAGCAATACAACTGAAGATATATTGATGCAAAATATTTAGTGAAGCGTTAAAGATTAGCGTGCTCGGTTACTTGCTCTTGATTTATTTAAACCTTTGCCATTCTATCTGCTTTAATATTAGAAACATTGTAACCAGCAAATTTTTTTAGATAAGATTGAATCGAAGAACCGTATGCATCTGAGAAGCTGATTCTTCCGTTGCTGCGTAAATACTTCTTTACATTTCCAGCACCTCCCAAATGAGCAGCAGCTAAAATTCCAGATTCAGTAATTTCTATTCCATTTATTATTTTTCCGACAGTGCGTCTAATATCTTTTCTTAAAATCCATTTATTTACAGAACAGTAAGCTGCAAAAGCTTTTTCCTGTAATTCTGGATTTTTTAAAAATTCTTTTGTATTATATATTCGAAATCGTTTTAACGTTGTTCTTCCAAATTGATATTTTCCGAGATATCCTAAAGTGTTTATCACATTATACCTTCCTTGAGATTCTTTAAAAGCAAGTGCTTCTTTAAAGCCTACAAAGTTTTTTTGTAGGTAAGGAAATTCTAATGAGTTGTTTTTAGGGGAATTGTTTTCTTTGAGTTCAATGGTCTTAACTGGATCTATATCAGTTGCATTGATAAATAAAAATAACGTGATGGCTAATAAAAATAATTTTTTGATAAATGATTTCTTTCTGTTTTGCGTTTGCAAAGCTAAGTACTAATATCATATTACTGATTACCAGATTGTTAAATTTTGAAATAAATATAAATAATAAGGGCTTATACCTCTTCTAATGCTAATTTATTGAGTTGAAACTGTGTTTTTTGTGAATTTAATAATAAAAAAGATGGTTTACATTACTTTCTGCTATTAATGGAATCCTATGAAAATTATATTATTTTTTTAGATTAAAACCGTTGAAACACTCTTTGGTATTGTGATTTTGAAATAATCGGTAACTTAATCGTACCTTTGCTTGACAGTAATTGTTTTCTTATTACCGATTAATTCCTTTTTTATTAAGCCATCTATGGTACTTTTCGGCATTTCTATTGTGCTGAGAAAGTGTTTTCGAAAATGCATGAAAACCTATTTTTTCAGTATTTGCACACATGTAAAAATAGTTGTGCTTACTGGCATTTAAGACTGCATCAATTGCGGAAACGTCTGGCATTGATATCAGTCCAGGAGGTAACCCTTTATTTATATAGGTATTGTAGGGAGAGTCAATTTTTAAATCTACTGTTAATACTCTTTTAATCACTGTGTTTTGCCCTTTTTTCTCCCGAATACAAAAGATTACTGTAGGATCCGCTTGCAAAGGCCATCCTTTTTTGAGTCGATTCAAATACAAACCTGCAACAACGGGTCTTTCTATCTTCTGAGCTGTTTCTTTCTGTACAATTGAGGCCAATGTAATGATTTCTTTTTTTGATAAGTTTAGATTCTTCGCTTTTTCCACTCTTTTTGTATTCCAAAAAAGGGTATATTCTTTTAGCATTTTATCACGAAATTTTTCGGCAGATATTGTCCAATAAACTTCATAACGATTTGGGATGAAAATGCCTAGAATTGTTTTTTTATTAAAGTTGTTTTCTTTTAAAAAAGTAGGGTCTAAGAATGCGTGCATCAAATGTGTCGAATCTGTTTCCACTTGTGCTGCAATTCTATTTGCTAATTTCTCTAAGGTATCTTGATTGTTAAATCTTACTTTTACGGGGGTTTGATTCCCACTTCTTAGAAGATTGACAATATCATTATTTGACATTCCTTTCTTTAAAGCATATTTTCCTGCTTTCGGTTTATTGAATTCTTTTTGAACAGCCACCCAATTAAATCCTTCCTTATTTTCTAAAAACGGTGCTAATCTCTTTTTTAAAACGGATAGGTCATCTTTCGATTCAATAAAGATGCTACCTGTCTTACGAATATTGTCTGCAAATATTCGATTGTAATATTGAAGGCTAATCATCCCGCCTATCAATACTATAACTAAAATACCAAATGAAATTATTTTTTTATTCATTAATTAATTGAAATAAAAGTTCATTTTTAAATTTTCCTTCTGAGAATATCCAATCTTTTTTTTCTCCAACTTTTACAAAGTTATTTTTTTTGAATAATGAGATACTTTGTAAATTGCCTATGGTAATGTTCGCATATAATTGATGTAAGTTCAATTTGGAAAAGGCATACTTAATTATCATTTCCAATGCTTCAGAAGCAACACCTTTTTCTTGAAATTTAGGATGTACCAAAATTCCGATTCCAGCTCTTCGGTGTTGTGGATTAAAATCAAACAAATCGATCATACCCATTTGTTTCTTTGTTGTTTTGTCTTCGATTAAAAGCCGTAATTGTTTGGCTTCAAAAATATCTAACTGTGCATTTTCTAAATATTGTTTTAAAACATATTTAGAAAATGGTGCTTGTGTGTGGCTTACTTCCCAAAAGATTTCATTGTTTTCTATTTCGAATAGAAATTCTAAATCTTCTGGCTCTAAGGCACGTAGATTCATTTTCTGACCACATAGATTCATAGATTTCATTGCTTATTCAGGTAATTCTCTAAATATGTCATTTACGAAAGTCTTTTGACCTTGTTTAAATAAATTTAAACAATTAAAGTTTACGATGATTCCTTTTGGTGCTTTTAGTAAATGCATGTAGGTTAGTATTTGTGCTTCAAATATAGGTTGAATTTCCTTGACTGATTTTAACTCAACGACTAAACAATTTTGTATCAGTAAATCTACTCTTAATTTAGTATCTATTTCTTTTTCTCTATACCTGATTGGAACTTCTAATTCTGATTTAAAAGAAATTTTTTCGTATTTTAATTCTTCAATCAAACATTGATGGTAAACATGTTCTAATAATCCTGGACCTAATTCTTTATGAACATTTATACAACATCCAATTAAGGAATAAGTAAGGTCATTTAAATATTGTTTGGATATTTTTATGTTTTTTTTTTACAAGATAATTAAAACATATGTAGTTTTTTCTTTTTTCTATGTTCCTATGTGGCTCATTTCGTTAAAAGTTAAATCTCTATGTCTCCCTTAAAAACAAATTCTGCAGGTCCTTTTAGAAATACATTGGTGTATTTTCCTCCGTTTTCATCAAAGGTAACTTGTAAATCCCCCCCCATAACAGGTAAGTTAATACACTGTTCTGTGGTTATTTTTGTTTTATGCATTGCGATTGCAACAGCTGTCACTCCTGTTCCACAAGCCTGTGTTTCGTTTTCAACCCCTTTTTCATAGGTTCTCACTCGAAATGTATTGTGATTCACTTGCTGCACAAAATTCACATTACTCCCTTTAGCTGGATACGAATTTCTAATCTTTTTCCCCATTTCAAATACCGGATAGGTCTCTAAATTTTCAACCAATTCCACATGATGTTGTGTTCCTGTGTAGGCAAAAACACTGTTTTCTTTTACGATTACTTCAGTTACATCAATCATTTGTAAAGAGACAATATCATTTTTAATTTTCGCAATATGACCACCATCAAAAGCAATAAAGTTTGTTTCTAATGTAATGATTTCTAAGTGCTTTGCAAAAGCAACAGCACACCTGCCTCCATTTCCACAGAAAGTTTGACTACCATCGGCATTAAAATAAAGCATTCTAAAGTCGAAATCAGTATCATTTTCAATTAAAATAATCCCATCAGCACCAATACCAAAATTGCGATTACAAATTTTTAATATTGCGGTTGTATTCTCTTTTGGAAATAGTTTTGATCTGTTGTCAATCATAACAAAATCGTTCCCAGCTCCTTGGTATTTATAAAATGGAATCTTCATGAATACAAAGATAGCAATTTCAATAGGATATTATAGTTGTTAAAAATGGGTTAAAATCCGTTAAAATGATGTTAAACAAAATTATCATAATCATCAAAATTATATATTTGATTGCATAGAATTAAAACCATATATAATGAAGCAATTTTTTAGTTTTTTAGGAATGGCTATTTTAGGAGGTGTTCTTACTTTAGGTGGCTACAAAGTCTTTATCGAAAAAGAGATTGTACATCAACAAATCTCTAAGATGCCGATGGCTACCATCAATTCAAATTTTAATCCAACTGTCCTGACTTCTTCTGCTATTGAGAATACGACAGATTTTACCATAGCAGCAGAAAGCACAGTGCATGCAGTAGTTCATGTTAAAAATACCGCTTTAAGGACGCAAAAGAATCCGTGGGCAGAATTATTTTACGGAAATGGAAACGGATCCAGGAAATATGAACAAGTTGGAACTGGGAGTGGTGTAATTATTTCTCAAGATGGTTATATTGTTACCAACAATCATGTAATAGAAGGTGCTACGGAATTAGAAATTACGTTAAATGATCAAAAAAAGTATTCAGCGGAATTAATTGGTACAGACCCAAGTAATGACATTGCTTTGTTAAAAATTAATACAGGTATTGATTTGCCATACATTCCTTTTGCGAATTCTGATAATGTTCAAATAGGGGAGTGGGTATTGGCTGTTGGAAATCCATATAATTTAACATCAACAGTAACTGCAGGAATTGTAAGTGCGAAAGGTAGAGATTTGGAAGGCAATAGAAATATTGAATCTTTCATTCAAACGGATGCTGCTGTGAATCCTGGGAATAGCGGAGGCGCATTGGTAAATACCAAAGGAGAGTTGATTGGCATAAATACTGCAATTTCTTCAAGAACCGGTTCTTTTATTGGTTATTCTTTTGCTGTACCCTCAAATATTGCTAAAAAGATTATTGACGATATCTTAGAATTCGGAACCGTGCAACAAGCAATTTTAGGGATCAATGTTGATGCTAATTATGATGAGGAGGGCGTAAAAATTTCAAGTGCTTTAGAATTGACAGAGAAAGGCCAAAATTTTGGACTAAAAAAAGGGGATATTATTGTCAAAATAAACAATGTTAAAATTTCAAAATTTTCAGATTTAAAAGGGCAATTAACAGCTAAAAGGCCAGGTGATTTTCTTGACGTTACAATTAAAAGAGACGGAGAAATATATGTTAAAAAAGTTAAATTATCTAAATCTATAGAAAGGTATATTTCCTCAGTATTTCAATGGGAGTTAAAAGATATTACAAAAAAGGAGAAACAGAAAAGATCGATTAATCGTGGCGTACAAATTACTAGAACTGGTAAAGATGGAGTAGAAAATAATTTAAAAGGTTTCATTATTACAAAAATTAATAACCAAGAAGTAAGCAATGCAAAAGAAACAGTCCGTTTATTAGATAATTTGGCAAGTAACCGATATCGGATTATTGTAGAAATGATTACTTTAACTGGTCAAACTGAAAAATATATTTATCGATAAAGAGTACAACAAGAATAATTTTAAAGTTCTGATGAAAGTCAAGACTTTTTATGGTTTAATAATTTTAACGAAATCGATTTCGTATTTCAAAAAAAAGAAATACTTTTGCCGAAAATTTAATAATTTTAGTATCCAATGGCAACAATAATTAATTATGAAACAGAAGTTTTGTCACAAGCACAAAACCGAAAAGCAACCGTAGAATTTATCAATATCGTAAATAGTTTGTGGTATGAAAAAGCCATTGAATTAGTATTGTTTAGGAATCCTTTAGTTGATAAAAGAGCAGGAGAGGTTTTAAACTTAATCAACTATGCAAAAGAGTTTGTTAGCAAACCAATTACCATTTCAGATGCTTTAGATATCGCAAAAGCAATTCAGCAATTAGACTTACCAACATCGAAACTAGATATTGGAAAACTGGCTTATGAATATTATTTAAACCCAAAAAGAAGTACCGATAAAGTTGCTTTTGTAAAACATCAATTAAGAGATGTAAAAGAGATTGAAAACGCAGCACCCAAAGACATCGTTTTATATGGTTTTGGTAGAATCGGACGTTTATTGGCTCGCGAATTAATGACCAAAATGGGCAAAGGATCTCAATTAAGACTGAGAGCAGTTGTTACCCGTGGTGAAATCAATCAGACAGTACTAGAAAAGAGAGCTTCTTTGTTAAGCATCGATTCAGTTCATGGCGATTTTTTAGGCACCGTTGAAACTGATGTTGAAAACAATGCATTAATTATTAATGGCACGACGGTCTATATGATTGCTGCCCAACAACCTGAAGACATTGACTATACCAAATACGGAATTAACAACGCCTTAATTATTGACAATACAGGTGCTTTTAGAGACAAAGAAGCCTTAAGTAGGCATTTAGTTCCTAACGGAGCAAGTAAAGTTTTACTAACTGCGCCAGCAAAAGGAATTCCAAATATTGTGCATGGTGTCAACCATTTAGAGCATCACCCAGACAACGTATCTATTTTTTCGGCTGCCTCTTGTACCACCAATGCCATTACACCCGTTTTAAAAGTTTTAGAAGATAATTTTGGAATAAAAAAAGGCCATCTCGAAACCATTCATGCCTATACAAATGACCAAAATCTAGTAGACAATATGCACAGTAAGTACCGAAGAGGTAGAGCTGCAGCATTAAATATGGTAATTACAGAAACAGGAGCGGGTAAAGCCGTTGCAAAAGCATTGCCAGCCCTTGCAGGAAAATTAACCTCAAATGCAATTCGTGTTCCAGTACCCAATGGTTCGTTAGCCATTTTAAGCCTTCAATTAAAAACAGAAGTAACCACAGAAACCCTAAACGCTATTATGAAACAATATGCGTTAGAAGGAGACTTGGTAGAGCAAATAAAATATTCGTTAGATAACGAACTGGTTTCTTCTGATATTATTGGTACTACAGCTCCTTCAATTTTTGACAGCAAGGCTACCATTACAGACAAAGAAAGTATTGTTATTTATGTTTGGTATGACAATGAATATGGCTATTCACATCAAGTAATGCGTTTGGCAAAACACATCGCAAAAGTGAGAAGATATACCTACTATTAGTCTTCCAATCTTGTGTTTTCAACATAGTAAATACTTCTTATAAAAACCTGAAACAATTTTTGTTTCGGGTTTTGTTTTTGAAGCTATTTCCTGCTTTCACTCCTCGCTTCACGCTAAAAAGCGTGAGAGCTCAAACAAACCGTTCAATCAGGGCTAATCCTGCTTGTCAATTTATAGAAACCTAGAGGTGTCTGGAAACTCAATTTTCTCTTCGCCGAAGACAGTTATAAAATTAAACTTTTCCTTAAATTAGCAATTCAAAGAAATCCAATGAAATTATTTTTATCATTTATAGCAATTGTATTTACAATGGTCACTTCAAGCGCACAAGAAAAATTACCTTTTCACGAAATTCCAGTAACAGCTGAAACCTATACACCTCAAAATGTATTAGCAAGAATGGTTGATGGATTAGGATTTCGCTATTATTGGTCTACAGAAGGATTACGATCAGAGGATTTGTCCTATCAACCAAAAGGAGCAGGAAGAACCTGTCAAGAAACGATTACTCATTTATATGACTTGTCTAGCGTATTAATCAGATTGACAAAAACTGATTTTCCGCAAGAAATGGAAAAAACAGCAATGAATTTTACAGCAATGAGAACCCAAACATTATTGAATTTACAGGCCTTAAGCAACCGTGTAAAAACAAGTAAAGATGTTTCAGAATTTGATACAATTAAAGACGGTAAAGTGACCATACCTTTATACAACTTAATAAACGGTCCCATTGCCGATGCCATTTGGCACACAGGACAAGTAGCAAGTTTTAGACGCTCTTCTGGCAATCCAATCAATTCAAAAATCAATCAATTCACAGGTACTGTAAGCGAATAAAGACAATGACAATTCAACAAAAAATAGCAGCACTTCGCGACCAATTACGCCAGTACAATCATAATTATTATGTATTGGACAATGCTACAATTTCCGATTACGAGTTTGATATTAAACTAAAAGAATTAGAAGCCTTAGAAGAGGAGCATCCGCAATTTCTTGATGCAAACTCACCAACTCAAAGAGTAGGAGGTGGAATCACAAAGAACTTTGAAACGGTTACCCATAAAAACAGAATGTATTCTTTAGATAATTCGTATTCCAAAGAAGATTTATTAGATTGGGAAAAAAGAGTACAAAAAGTGTTAGGAACCGATGCTCTTGAATTTACATGCGAGTTAAAATACGATGGAGCCTCCATAAACTTAACCTTTGAAAACGGGCAGTTTATAAAAGCCGTAACTCGGGGAGATGGTTTTCAAGGAGATGATGTTACCAAAAATATCAAAACAATTCGTTCCATTCCCTTATTACCAAATGGAGATTTTGTTTCCAATTTTGAAATGCGTGGCGAAATTGTTTTGCCTTTAGACGGGTTTCGAGAAATGAATTTAGCACGAGCTGCAAATGGAGAAGAAGAATATAAAAACCCAAGAAACACGGCAAGTGGAAGTTTAAAATTACAAGACAGTGCAGAAGTAGCAAAGCGTCCATTAGACTGTTTGCTCTATCAAGTACTTACCGAAGAAAGGAAATACAAAACACATTTTGAAAGTTTAGAAAGTGCCAGAAAAGTAGGGTTTAAAGTACCCAAAACTATTGCGCTTGCAAAATCGATATCAGCAGTTTTTGACTTTGTAAATCATTGGGATGTGGAACGCCACAATTTACCTTATGAAACGGACGGTATTGTCATAAAAGTGAATAGTTTACAGCAACAAGAAGAGTTAGGATATACTGCAAAAGCACCAAGGTGGGCCATTGCTTATAAATTTAAAGCGGAACAGGTTTCCACAATTTTACATGAAATTACCTATCAAGTTGGGCGTACAGGCGCCATTACACCCGTAGCAAATTTAGCTCCCGTACAATTAGCAGGAACCACGGTAAAGCGTGCTTCGTTGCACAATGCAGATCAAATAGAAAAATTAGATATTAGAATCAACGATACCGTTTTTGTAGAAAAAGGAGGTGAGATTATCCCAAAAATCATAGCAGTCGACTTTGCAAAGCGCCCAATCAATTCTCAACCCACTTTGTATGCTACAAATTGTCCAGAGTGTGATTCAGAATTAATAAGAGCAGAAGGCGACGCAAAACACTACTGTCCCAATGAGTTTGGATGTGCACCTCAGATTACGGGGAGAATCCAGCACTTTATTTCAAGAAAAGCCATGGATATTGATGGGTTAGGAGGAGAGACCGTTGATTTATTACGCAAAGAAAACTTGATTTATAGTTATGCAGATTTATATGATTTAACGGAAGCTCAGGTAATTCCATTAGAAAGAATGGCTGCGAAATCTGCACAAAATATGGTTGCAGGAATTGAGAAATCAAAAGAAATACCCTTTGAAAAAGTGTTGTTTGCTCTCGGAAT
>TARA_B110000879_G_scaffold30943_1_pt1 | contig 17971 bp, 15 predicted proteins | sample TARA_B110000879 | Tara Oceans TARA_B110000879 (sample SAMEA4398094) | marine metagenome | biome: Polar Biome; feature: [SRF] surface water layer (ENVO:00010504); material: water (ENVO:00002006), including particulate matter (ENVO:01000060) such as... | depth 5 m
GGTTCAGTGGACTCAGATTACCTACTGCCCGATAACTTTTTCTCAGCAGCGGGAGATACTATCAATTTTGCAGCTGGAACCGACGCGGTAACGTTTACCAATCTGCCTACCGACGGCTCAAACTCATTCAACTACTCAGGTGACAACGGTGCGGTTCTGACGACTGCGGCAAACTCGCCAACAAACTTGTCTTTAGAAGTAGGCTCGGTGCCAGAGCCATCGAGTGCGCTTTTACTCATAACAGGAGGTTTAGCCGTACTATTCGGTCGAAAGCGTAAATAGCGACTAGGTTTGCCCAAAGTAATTAGTCACAAAGCAATTAATCAGACAAATAAAGTATTGTTCATCAGGCAACTGCCTTTGCTTATTCGTGTATATACTAGGTGCAGAAAACCTCAAACGCGTCCACCAGATTAGCCCACTGGGATTAGCTGCCAGGTACTGTGAACGTACTAATTCCATTGCCCGCACGGGTCTGGTCTTCGTCTCTGGAAGGTTCCAAATGGGGAGGGGTGTCGTTTCTAATTTGCTTCTTATAAGAATGAGGTTCTTTGGTGCTAACAAGACACTTTTAAGGTTGTTACTTGCATAACCTTGAAAATTCTTTAGCAGTGATATAAATAAAGGTATAAAAAAGCCTCAATAACGTAAGTTATTGAGGCTTAAATTGGTGGAGGCGAGGGGGGTCGAACCCCTGTCCTAAATGTCTTCTAAGTAAGTTTCTACATGTTTAGTTAGCAACTTTTGTTTAGAGAGGCGATCGCTTGCTAACAACTGACGTCTGCTCGATATTCCTGTTTAGTCTTACTAATCACTCCGGAATCCCGAGATCATAGCCAGTCCACTAAGTTTGCGCGGCGACCTTACGTGGACGATCAGGCGGCGGCGTAGCTGTCAATTAAGCAGCAAGTGCTAGCTCGTTAGAGTCTGCAATTATTTATGTGAGCGGCTTTTTTAAGAGGCCAACCGATCAACCTCTACATGCTACTTATCCCTCCAACATCCAGTCGAAACCAAAGCGCCCCCATATAATGATGGGTAAAACCTATTTGCCCGACTGTTCATCTTTCGAACAGTATAGGTAATCTTTACCACAGAAATTGATTAAATCAAGTCTGATTTTAGGATCAATATGCTTTATTAGGTAGGGAAGCCTTCGGTTTGGTAGATAGAAGGTAGTAGATAGTAGATAGCTGCTACGTCTCTCTGGGCCAATAGGTCTCTGAGCCTAGAAAGAATCAATGATGTGGTATTATTAGTGCGTAAAGGGAAGTCAGTTAGATATTTCTGCTAAATGTGCTTGGTGATTTGCTGGTGGTGAGTTCTATTACTAACAGATGAACGCAGCAGCGACAGAGTTCGGCTTACTCAAGAAGGCTGATGGTAAAATACTCTATGGTGAAGGTCCTTTCACTGAGACGGAAACTTGCCCGCAGCCCAGCCACGGGGTGGCATTTTATGTGAATGATTTTGCGCTTTCCGATCCTAAGCCATGGAAGACCCCTCATTCGGTCAGAGAAATTGATGAGCTTCACGGGTTTTCTGGAAATGTGGAGGTGGCTTGGGAAGAACTTACCCCTAGTGGATTTGCCAAGGTTTTCTCTGAGATTAATCAGGCGATCATTAAGGGTGAGATCGATAAGTCTGTGCCTGTGGCCTTAGAGAAGGGAACAATTAAGTCAGGGAATCCTCTAAATCTACTAAACTCACTGAACGGGTCAGCGGAATCCTTCTTCCCTTATGCATGGGTAAAGGGTGATACCGGATTCTGTGGCTTGACTCCTGAGGTTTTGTTTAATTTTCGTAAAGGTAGGCTCAATACGATGGCTCTGGCAGGCACAGCGAAGGCGGATGAGCGTGAGGTGTTTGCCTTTGACGAAAAGGAAATCCGTGAGCATGAGTTCGTGGCTCAGACTCTGGTATCAAAGCTCTCAGATATAGGGATGGTGACGAAGAGTGAACGCAGTGTCTTAGATCTGGGTTCGCTAGTGCATTTTCATACCCCGATTGAGGTCTTTCTCTATGGGGATAAAAATATTGATGATCTCATCAAGAGGCTACATCCGACACCCGCATTAGGACCATTGCCGCGCACTCAGCAGACGATGGCTGATCTGATCCGCTGGAGAGAGATGCTAGATTGCCCTGCTTATTTCGGAGCACCTTTCGGGGTGCTCCAGGATGGAGTCTTCCATGCCGTCGTGACGATCCGTGGTGTCCACTGGGAGGGAGATGAAATCTCTGTCCCATCCGGCTGCGGAGTGATCGAGGCCTCACGGTTAGTGAATGAATGGCGAGAGCTTGGGCTGAAGCGAGAGGCGGTGAAGCGGAGTTTTGGGATTTAGGGGATTAGGTAGCGGGGTGGTAGCGGGGTGGTAGCGGGATCGGGGAGCCGCAGGCGTTTTGTTAGGATCCTTCGTTAAAGTATGTTTTATACTTGAGGCTACTTGCTTCGAGGTAGGGGTCATTTTTCGCTATGCGATGGTTTTAAATGATGTATCGTTAAGTTATGGATGATTACGACAGACGGCATTTCATTAAGACTTCGATCCCGGGATTTTTGGGGATCTCTATGGCGTTGCCGGCGATCACCGCCTTTGCAACGCGCGCGAATGCTTACGAAGGGCGGTTGAAGTCGGATGGTTCTATTAATTGGGATGCGTTTTTGTCGGCTATCGAGATAGAGGCGAAAAAACAGCATCTGGATAGTTGGAATGAGCTGGCTTATGTGAAGCAGGCGTCTGCTATTGCGGCACGATTAGATTTAAAGGATCCTAATTTGGAAAAAGCATTTACGCTGGCTAAGGCAAATGGGGTGGGGAACAAGCGGGTAGATTTTTCTAAGCTAGAAAAACAGATCGATTACCATGTGACCTTGGTTCAGTTTGAAAAGAATGAGCAGATTATGCATCATGATCATCCAGAAATGACTGGGGTTCTGCTTTGTGCTACTGGTGAGGTGGAGGTCTGGAATTATGACCTTTTTGCGGAGAAGGAGAATGGTAAGGATGTGTTACTGAAACAGACTAGCCATGCGATGCTGGCTAAGGGTAAAGTTTCAACGCTGACTTCAAAGGAGCGAAATATCCACCGTGTTGCGGCTAAGGAGTTCACCCAGTTAGTGGATATATTTGCGCCGCCTTACGATAAGAAACGGATTGCGGATAGTAACTGGTATCATGTGGATACTGAAGGATATAAGGGGAAGGATAAGTTGTTTGAGGCTGTGCGGCGGTAAAGAAGGAGAGAAATAAGGAGAAAGGTTAAAGTGTTTGGTCTTCGGTGTTACTTTTGGTTATTTCAGGCGGCTTACGTTGAGGCTTTCTGCTGTTAGGATAGCTTGGAATTTTTTGTAGTCGGTTTCGCGGTCACTGGAGAGAATGCGGTAGGTGTATTTGTCCCAGTGTTGCATTTCTTCTAGGGAGTTACGCATGCGGGTTTCGATGATTTCATCGCTGTCGGTGCCTCTTCCTGTGAGTCGTGCGCGGAGTTCGACTTCATTTTGTGGCATGACAAAGAGTTCTACTAGGGCTTGCTGGATGAGTGGGTCGGTACAGTTTCTGATGAGGTCTGCGCCTTGGACATCGATGTCCATGACGACGTCTCTCCCGGCTTCGATGTGGGTGAAGACTTCTGATTTCAGGGTGCCGTAGAAATTGCCATGCACTTCTGCATACTCTAATAGGTCGTGATTTTCGATTTTTTGTTTGAAGACTTCCATGGTTAAGAAGAAGTAGTCTGTTCCGTGGACTTCACCCGGGCGTGGGTCGCGGGTGGTGCAGGAAGTGGCGTAGTTTGCAATGCCTGCGTCTTCTGCTTGACGGCAGAGAGTCGTCTTACCAGATCCAGATGGACCAGATACTAATAGGAGCATTCCGAGGCGATTAACAGATAGTGATTCAGATGTCATGTGCTTAGTTAAAGATGGATATCACCCAGAGGGCAAGGATCAAGACTGGTTAGTGAGAGAAATTTTGGGGTGCGGGCGGCCTGTTACCGTGTTTGTGGTAGATGCAGCTGCCTCATGCGGTGGTTCGGTCTAAAGGGCTACTGTTTAAAAGAGGGGATAGAATGGTTCGCGGTTGGTGGCTGTTTTTTTTGGGGGGGGCGTGATTTTAGGAGTTTGGATACTGTAACAGGAGGTAAGGTAGATAGAAAATTACAGATAAACGTTGCATTTTTAGTCTTTTGCCCTCAAGGAGAAATTGTTAGAGGCTTAGAAGAGTCTCTTGAGCCGCTAATTGATAGGTTATAATCTTCGTAGTAGAGGATGCAAGTAGATCATGTGCGGCACATCCCAGTGAAAAATCATTTGGGAATAATCCAACACATTACTATTACTAATACTACATTATGACTATTACCACCTTTGAGAGCTTAGGTCTCTCCAAGCCATTACTCGACGCCGTGAATTCACTAGGGTTCGAGAAGCCATCACAAATTCAAGAGCTAGCGATTCCTCGTATTCTCAATGGAGACGATATCGTAGGATTATCTGAAACAGGGTCTGGAAAGACTGCTGCATTTACTCTTCCTGCTTTAGAGCTCATTGATCTTGAAGTCACAAAACCTCAGGTTCTCATCCTTTCTCCTACGCGTGAACTCTGTGTTCAGGTCTGTGAAGAAGTGCAGAGTCTTGGAAAGTTTCTCCCTTCAATGAGAGCTGTGCCAGTTTACGGCGGTGCTCCTATTGATCGCCAGATCAAGGGACTTCGCGGTTCACAGATGGTGGTGGGAACTCCCGGCCGCTTGATGGATCACTTACGCCGAGGCACGCTTCGCACAGAGGACCTTAAATTAGTGATCCTCGATGAGGCTGACCGCATGCTCGACATGGGATTCCGTGAAGACATGGAGGAAATCCTTGGTCAGATCAAAGGCAAGCGCCAGACACTTTTCTTCTCCGCTACGATGAATCGTAATGTTGAGAAGCTAATCAAGAATTTTGGTAATAATCCAGCTACCGTTGAGGTGGAGAGAAAGACTAGAACGGTCGAGACAATCGACCAGATGTATTACGAGGTGCGCAACCGCTCGAAAGTAGAAGTGCTTTCACGTTTGTTAGACACTATGGTGACACGACTTGCGGTGGTATTCTGTAATACCAAACGTAACGTGGATGAGGTGACCGAGTCACTCTTAGCCCGTGGCTATGCAGCAGATCGTCTTCATGGAGATGTCACTCAGCAAATGCGTGAGCGGGTGTTAAAGCGTTTCCGTGATGGGACGGTAGAAGTTCTCGTAGCGACTGATGTGGCAGCACGCGGATTGGATATCGATGACGTTGACGCAGTATTTAACTACGATTTACCACAAGATTTTGAGGATTACATCCACCGTGTTGGCAGAACTGGCCGTGCAGGGAGAGAAGGTAAGGCAGTGAGCTTTGTATTCGGTAAAGATGTTTATCGTCTGCAGGGGATCGAGAGATTCACTAGACAGAAAATCCGCCGTGAGCGCATTCCTACTAAGGAAGATGTTGAAGGTAAGCGCGCAGACATTCTTTTCGAAAGTGTTAAGAAGAAAATCGAAGATGCTGGATTTAAAGATTACAAGCACTACATCGATCGTCTACTCGAACATGGTCATACCGCTACTGATATAGCCTCAGCGCTATTCTCTCTATTGCGTGATGCTGAGGGTAAAGAGGGTGAAGAAATTCAAGAAGACAGACCAGGTGGCGATAAAGGTAGAGGTGAACGCCGCGAGAGAAATGACCGTGGTGACAGAAACGACCGTGGTGACCGTGGTGACCGCCGTGACAGAAATGATCGTGGAGATCGTCGCGATAGAGGAGACAGAAAAGATAGACCTGAGCGCGGTGAACGCCGTGAACGAGGAGAGCGCTCCGAACGCAGCCACGACCGCGAAGGTGAACGCCGCAGAGACCCTGAACTGAAGGCTGGGATGACGCAGATCTTCATCGGTCTTGGTAGTAAGCTAGGAGTTAATCCAGGTGAAATCGCTGGGATGGTTTATTCAGAGTGTAGTATTCCAAATGGTTCACTAGGAAGAATCCGCATGTTTCCTAAACATTGCTTGGTGCAAGTGCAGGACGGAGATGCAGATAGCATCTGTACCGATCTTAAAGCGGCTAAACTCAGAGGGAAGTCATTCCCAGCTTACCGCGATAGAGATCTTTAAGATCTTTTAGGCGCAGAAGATGCCATCTTTGCTTGAGTCTTTTGTGCTGTTGGGTTTAGTCTAACAGTATGGAGATTCCTTGGCAGAAGATTTTACCACACGGTGGGCGAGCATTCATTGGCGGGGGAGCTTGTGTTCCCTTTGCATTAATCAATGATTTGCTTAGCCAAGCAGATGATTTCAGAGATGTTGAGCTATGCCATGTGCATACGCTTGGGGAGACTCCATGGATTGAACCTAGATACAAAGGTGCATTCCGGACTAATACCTTCTTTATGTCACGCTCGATGCGTGCTGCGGTGGATACTGGGCAGGCTGACTACACGCCGTGTCCTAGCTCAGATATTCCCCGCTTATTTGCCAGAGGGATACTGCCGTTAGATGTGGCGATTATCCAGGTAAGCGAACCAGATGAGAACGGCATGGTATCACTGGGACTCAGCGCAGATGCAATCTGTTCGGCGGTGAAATATGCCAAGTGTGTGGTGGCTCAAATCAACAAAAAAATGCCTAGGACACACGGTGACACGGTTATTTCATTGAAGAAAATCCACTACACGATCCATAAGTCGGCAGCTCTTGCTACTCAGGATAAATGGGCGTTTGAAGCTAAGCATATAAAGGCGGCTCAGTATGCAGCTCAGCTAATAGAAGATGGCTCGACAATTCAGGCGAGCATGGGGAATAGCCCGCAAGCGGTGCTTAACCTTTTGCATAAGCACAAAAACCTGGGGATTCACACTGGATGCTTCACCAATCCGATGATGCGGCTGATCAAACAAGGAGTGGTGGATAATTCTCAGAAAAGCTTCCAGCAAGGGCTCTCAGTGGCTTCGCATTGTCTAGGGTCTAGTGAAATGTACCGCTTCATCGATGAGAACCCTGAGATAGAACTGCATGGAAGTGAGTGGACGAATAACCCCTATAGGATCGGTAGACAGAAGAAAATGGTGGCGATTAATAGTGCTCGTGAAGTGGATCTAACGGGTCAAGTTGTTAGAGATTCTAGGGGGCACCATTTCTATGCTGGAATGGGTGCTACGCAGGACTTCATCCGGGGAGCCGCGAATAGCAAAGGCGGGCTACCAATCATCGTGATGACCGCTACTAACGAATCGGAGGGTCAATCAAGCATCGTGACCGGCCTTACCGCAGGCAGTGGCGTCTGCACTTCTCGAGGCGATGTCCATTACGTGGTGACCGAGTATGGCGTGGCAAATCTGGTGGGTCAGACGATCCGGCAGCGAGCCTTGCGGCTTGTGGAGATAGCACATCCTAAGTTCAGGGAAGAACTGCTAGCGGGAGCTAGGGGACAGGGATGGATCCCTAAGAGTTTTGGGTTTTCACCTAAAAATATGCATTCTGAGAAAGATGAGATCGATAATAAGAAAGTGGAGTTTGGCGGTGTGAGCTACATCATGCGACCCATCCACCCAAGTGATCTAAGATCGCTACAGGAGTTCTTTTACTCACAGGATAAAGAAACGATTCGTCTGCGGTATGGGCATGTTAAACCAGATCTGGATGAGGCATCAGCGTATCATTTATCTAGCATCTCTCAGGATAAGGATCTAGCACTAGGCATATTCTACCGAGGTCAGTATCGAGAGGAATTGCGTGCCACTGGAAGGTTTTATTTAGACCAAGGTTCAGATGCTGAGAGTGCAGAGGTTTCTTTCCTGGTGCACGAGAAGACCAGGCGTTGGGGAATGGGAAATTATCTGCTTGGAGAAATGGCCGATATCGCGAGGAACCGTGGCATCAAGAAATTCTGGGCAAGTGTGCTGTTAGAGAATAGATCGATGGCGAATCTGTTTCTAAAAATGGGAGCGGAAAAGAAATCTCACCTCGGTGATGACAGTGATGAATTCTGGATGGAGACCAAGCAAGTTGCGAAGACATCCAAGCGAATAGCGGCAGAGAGAAAAAGCCATCGAGGAGCCAAGGAGGATGAGGATGAGGTCGCCAGGAAAGTAAAGAAACTGGGTATTTTTAAATCTGAAAAAATGTTAGAGCATGACACGGGTAGCATGCACCCAGAATCTCCAGAAAGGTATCAGGCGATTCTTAATATGCTGAAATCTTCACGATTCAGACATGATAAGATCAAGGGTCGGGATGCTACAGTGAATGACTTTTTATTGGTTCATAGCCCAGAGTACCATGACCTCGCTAAGTATGATATCGAGAACTTCGCAGAGACGTTACGCACGGGCGACACGACGGTGTGTGAGGTCTCATACGAAGTAGTGCAGGCAGCTACGGGTGCTGTTTTGGATGCTGTGGACCAAGTGATGAGTGGTAAGCTAAGCCGAGCATTCTGCGCGGTCCGTCCACCGGGTCATCATGCAAATAGAGATATAGGTATGGGATTTTGTATTTTTAATCACGTTGCAATCGCTGCCCGCTATGCTCAGAAAAATCACCTTATCAAACGTATCGCAATCCTAGACTGGGATGTTCATCATGGGAATGGGACACAGGATATCTTCTACGATGATGGATCAGTATTTTACTTCTCCAGTCACCAAGACGGGATCTTCCCTGACAGTGGTCAGCCGAGTGAGAGAGGTAAGGGTGCCGGCAGGGGGACAACGCTAAATCACCCACTTAAGGCAGGTTCTGGTGACAGAGAGATATTAGCTGCGTGGGGGAGACCATTGTATGAACAACTAAAGAAATTCAAACCAGAAATGATCATCATCTCCGCTGGCTTCGATGCCGCCACAGCTGATCCATTAGCAGATCTGCGAGTGACGCCTGAGGGGTTCTCTAAACTCACAACACTGGTAAAAAGCTACGCGGACGAACTCTGCGATGGTAGAATTATTTCCGTGCTGGAAGGAGGATACGATGAACAAAGCCTTGCTACTTGTGTGAAATCTCATCTGAGGGGGATGGAGTAGTTCATCATTAAGCGACAAGGTGAAAATGAGTTGATCTTTACAATTTAAAACTTGATATGACACCTCTTAAATATATGAATTAAATATGTGTAAATTATTACCGTTTTGTTTGAACTATTCTTTATTAGTGATCATCCTAGCAAATATAGGCCTGTCTGCTGAGGTGAGGGATCTTGAGATTCTGACGCGTAACGACCAGCTATGGGGATGTAATTATGAGCAGATTGATGCCAAAAGGATTGAGCTGATTTACCATGAGCGGATTCACGGTTTGGCTAGGTTACGACTTGAGGGTAAGCAGGAAGTTACTGGAGCCACGAAAATTTCTGATGGCGGTGTGACTGACTTAGAGCTAGAATCGGCACCACCAGAAAAGTTAACAAATAATACAATAAGCAGGAGTCCTGCCCGCGATTTACAGAAACTTTTTAAAGTGATAGAGAATTTTGATGCTGACGGGCCAAAGCTGGTGAAATCTGACTCACCTGATATCACCGTCATCAAGGAGGGCGAGGAGGGCGAGGAGGAGAAAACATTTATTTATCAAAGTTCAAACTATGAGTTTGTTTGTGACGTGAAAATTTCTAAAAACGTGATCATCTATGCCTAAATGTAAGTTATTAGTATTGTTGATCTCATTCTATTTGTGCCTTATTGCCTTTACCAAAGCGCACGTAGTAGAGCAGTTCTATACCAGCTACGATCGAGGTAGTGGTGTGTTGGTGGTGAACTTCGATGTTGCCTACGCGATGCCTGGGGTGAGAGATGTGGCAGATGCTAGGCAGCCTTTGCGTGAATGGTTGGTGGCACAAACAGATGACGAGCACGAGTCCCTAAGAGTCGAAGCGGAACGTTATCTGCGTAGTTACCTTCAGTTTGAGTCCAGTGGTGAAGAACTTGAATTCAATATCAAGTTTGCTGACTTCAAGACTACGCCCTATGACTTCCCTAAGCTACTAAATGCTGGAGCGTATTATAATGTCCAGCTTGTGCCTGCGCTTTCTGATGGTGAAGAAATATCGGTGCGGGTGAAAGAAGGGGAGTTCCCTAATTTACTTGTGGCGCATATAGTCGACGGGGAATATCGTTTTGAAACGATCAAGCCAACAGAGCTGTTAGAGCTGGAGGGTTTAATCTCTCAAGCGGAAGAATGTGCCGCTAATGAAGACGCATTAGAGGTAAGTTTTTCAAGCTGGCAACTAATGGTCTTGGGGTTTAGGCATGTCATTCCAGACGGTCTAGACCACATACTATTTATTATTGGGATGTGTCTGATAGCTAATAGTTTTAAGCGATTACTTTGGCAGTCATTGGTATTCACTCTGGCTCACTCGTTAAGTATGGCATTGGTGGTTTCTCAGATACTACCCATCCACACTTACTGGATCTCTGGTTACATCGAAGCGATTATCGCACTCAGTATCGCCTTTATCGCAGTGGAGAGCATGGTGATGAAGACTGATTTTAATTGGAGATGCTTAATGATCTCCCTATTCGGGTTCGTGCATGGTCTAGGATTTGCGGGGAGCCTAGGTAGCACTTTACAGTTTCTTAGTGCCGATCACTGGCTGCTTCCTCTATTGCTGGCTAACCTAGGGATAGAAGTCGCTCAGCTATTGCTCGTGGTGGGTTGTTTTAGTTTACTACTATCTATGAAAAAGTCTCAGTCATCTCGTCTTGAAAGAGGTCTGAGATCATGGACTGCTTTAGCGATCGCATGCACCGGGCTGATTTGGTTTATCCAGCGACTTCCATAGAGGAAATAGATGGGCAAAAAAAGAGGGAGCACGAATGCTCCCCCTTTTAATACTACATGGAAAATTAGTCGTTGTATGCAGACACACCATGCTCAGCTACATCGAGTCCTTCTTCTTCTTCTTCTTCGTCTACTCTAACTCCCATCACTAGTTTGATGATGTAGAATACTACGAATGAGAAGATGAATGCGAATGCACCTACTGCCGCCACGCCGGTAAGCTGTGATACTATGCTTACGTCTTCGTTTCCTCCGTTGAAGAATGGAAGTGCAAGTGCAATTGTTCCCCAAATACCTACGATACCGTGAACCGATATTGCACCAACAGGATCGTCGATCTTGACCTTGTCAAAGAAGAGAACAGAGAACACTACGATCACACCACCGATGAATCCGACGATTAGTGAGGAAGTTACTGTAATAACGTCTGGACCAGCTGTGATAGATACAAGACCAGCAAGGAGACCGTTTAGAGCCATTGAGAGGTCAGGCTTCTTAAGAACTGTCCAAGAGATAAGAATTGCACCGAGACCACCACCTACTGCACCTAGAGCTGTAGTTGTGAATACGAGAGCTACTGATGCTGGATCAGCTGATAGAACAGAACCACCATTGAATCCGAACCAACCGAAGAAGAGGAGGAAAGCACCGATTGCTGCTAGTGGAAGTGAGTGCGGAAGAATTGGCTTAAGTCCACTTGAGGTATATTTGCCTTTACGTGCACCGAGAATGATCACTGCTGCGAGTGCTGCAAATCCACCGAACATGTGAACTACTGTAGAACCAGCGAAGTCATAGAACGGAACGTCTAGTCTGTTAAGGAATCCTGTTCCCCAGTGCCATGATCCAGCGATTGGGTATGCGATAGCTACAAGAAGTGTAGAGAAGATCATGAATGATCCCAGTTTAACACGCTCAGCAAGTGCACCAGAAACGATGGTCGCTGCAGTCGCTGCGAACATTGCCTGGAAGATGAAGTCTGCCCAGTAAGTATAATCAGCGTAAGCCTTTGTCTCGTTAGCAGCAGCCACTACCGCATTTGAAGCATCGTAACCAGCCATTCCACCGAACTTCAACCATCCGTTCCAATCATCACCTGGATAGTGAGTGTTAAATCCAATAAAGTAGTATGTGACGATACCCATACAGATAATGAATACGTTTTTGAAGAGGACGTTAACCACATTCTTCTTCTGGACAAGACCAGATTCGAGAGCGGAAAATCCTAAGTGCATTATAAATACGAGAGCCGCTGAAATAAGAATCCAGAGGTTGTCGATCATGAATTTCACATTTGCTGTTTGATCAGAAAGTTCAGCAGTAGTAATAACTGCTGGCTCTTGAGCACTTGCTGTCCCCATAAGGAGTAGTGAACCGATGGTTGTAATAACTAGTTTAGTTTTCATATTAATAATTGTAATTCCATACTGAGCAAATGCTGTGCCAAGTTTTGAAAACATGTCTAAATATTAATGGAAACTAGTCATTAGGGTCGTAACCTGTTACAAAAATTGGGTTGTTAGTTGTGACAAAAATGGCACCGCTATAAAGTGTGAAGTAATTAGGTTAGTTGGTAAGGTTAAGGTTAGGATAAATTTATTAAATTATTACTGGACAAACTGGCACAATTGTTGCTGTATTGATTCCGATGAACAACAAAATTAAAACAACATTACTGGGAGGACTTTTATCAGCCTCAATCGCATCACCACTTCTAGCTGGTGATTTTGCTTCACCAATCCAAGTTGTCGCACCAGAAGCAGCTGACATGTTCAGTTTCTCTGCTGGCTACCACAGCACATATGTATTCCGTGGTGCTAACTTCGGTGACGACTTGACTGATTGGAGCCTCGAAGCATCCAAGACTGTCGGAAGTTATGATTTAACTGCTGGTGTTTGGCAGGGAAACGTCAATACTATGGGTACAGAAACAGATTTTTACTTGGGTGCTAGCAAAGACCTCGGTTTCGCTACACTTGATATGGGTTACATCCTCTACTACTTTGATGGATCTACAGCAAGTAACACTCAAGAAGTTTACCTTGGATTAACTAAGGAAATGGTTGGTGTTGAATTCAGCGCTACATACTTCTATGACTTCGATCAATTCGATACTAGCTACCTTGAGCTTGGTGCTTCTAAGACACTCACCTTGGCTGGTCAAGAGCTTGACGCATCTCTTACTCTCGGTTTCGACATCGAAGAGACAGAGCTTAGCCACGTTCAGGCTAATGTATCAAAATCATATGACCTAAACAGTGCGGTGTCAGTAACACCATACGTTTCATACTCATTTGCTATTGAAGATAACGATTATGCTGGAAATCCTATCGACGACGAGTTCGTTGCTGGTGTTTCACTAGGATTTAGCTTCTAAGTTTTTTCTAAGAAGCAACATTCAATAAATTTCAAGTCCCCTAACATTAGCATCAGCTTTGTTAGGGGACTTTTTTGTACCCTCTTTAAGATTTGTATCACGGAATAGCTTGGATAAAACCCCCGGCAGGGTATGTGCTTGGTTAGCAAGCTGCCAACGCACCTTATTATTTAATGGTCTAATCAACTTGATCAGTTAGACAATCGTATTACCTCTTAATGATAATGTGAGTGATCCCTATTTGGAGGGAGTGAGTCGGTTTGCATGGTAATCAAGCTCTGTCGAAATGGTCACAGGTGAATTTCACACTGAAATCTGTTTTCTATGCATATAGCACTCCGGCTATCGTCACATTTGTATCACAGAATGGGATTACATTATTTCCTCGGTGAACTGCTCCTTATTGAATACTTGGAACTGATCAGGCTCTTCTCCTAGACCTATATATTGGGCTGGGATGTTGAGTTCTTGATAGATAGACACAATGATTCCTCCTTTTCCAGAGCCATCCAGTTTAGTGACTACTAAGCCACTCAGCTCAATGGCTTTGTTGAACTCTTTCGTTTGCTGCAGCGCGTTTGATCCTGTAGTGGCGTCTACTACGATTAATTTTGTGTGTGGAGCGGTCTCATCTTGCTTAGCGATGGTTCGCTCTATTTTAGCGAGCTCTTCCATCAGATTATGCCGTGTATGCAGTCTTCCTGCAGTGTCGCAGATGAGGAAGCTAATCCCTTGATTAATGCACGCCTGATGGGCAGTGTAGCAGACCGATGACGGGTCAGCATTTGGCGCGCCCTTTGTGATAGGGATTTGTAGACGTTCTGCCCAAACTTGAAGCTGCTCGACAGCAGCGGCTCGGAAAGTATCCGCCGCTGCCACCATGACACTGTGTCCCTGAGACTTTAAATGATGAGCTAGCTTAGCGGTCGATGTCGTCTTGCCGGTGCCATTCACACCGACCATCACAATAACGTGTGGCAGGCCATCTGAGCGCGGTATGAGGTCTGGTAAATCATCAGGTAGAATGCTGGCAATATGTTTTTTAGTGGTATTGACGACATCATCTGCCGTGATCTGGCGCCCCATATCCTGAAGTTCATCAATGATGGTCATGGACAGTCTTGCTCCGAGGTCCGCAGAAATGAGATCTGCCTCCAGCTCGTCCCAATCGATCTCAGCTTTATTGGTGATTTTGTTGATTAATTTCTTAAAGAATCCTGCCATGGGTGAGCCTTAGATTCATTTACCCAGCTTGTAAAGAGTGGATTGGCCTAGACCCGCAAGATAACAGCTGATTACTTAAGTAAAACAGCACGGAAGAAAGATCACTTCTCAATCCTTACAAAGTTCTGGTATTTGATTAGAAAGTAATGTTATACTGTGCGGTGCAATGAATACTTTAAGCAAACATTTACGAGCCGGTAAGGAACTCAGTGAAAGAGAGGTGCGCGTCGCAGTTGAGATGCTGCTAGATGAGTCAATCTGTCACGAAAAGAAGGCGGACTTCTTACGTGATCTTACCAAGAAAGGTGAAACCATTGCAGAGATTACCTACTTTGTGCAGGGATGCCTTGAGCGCGCCGTTGATCCGGAGATCAACAAGATAGCAGATCAGTTTGAGGGCCCTACTATCGATGTCTGCGGCACGGGCGGTGATAAATTAGATTTGTTCAATGTCTCAACCACTAGCATGTTCGTCATCGCGGCCGGTGGTGCGGTGGTAGTAAAGCATGGGAACCGTGGGATTACTTCTAAGAGTGGCGGGGCGGATGTGCTAGAGGCTCTGGGTGTGAAGCTGGATATTTCAACAGAGAAATTTCGCGAATGCCTCACTACCGCTGGAGTCGGATTCATGTTTGCACCAGCTTACCATCCAGCATTTAAAGTCATCGCGCCAGTAAGGAAATTATTAGCCAATGAAGGGACACGTACCATTTTTAACCTCATTGGACCACTGCTCAATCCAGCCAATCCTGATTGCCAGCTAGTTGGTATCTGTAGCGAAACCCATGCCCAGGCCTACGCTGAGATTCTCCAACGACTCGGACGAGACAGTGCTTGGGTAGTGCTGGGTAAGACGGCTGAGGGAGCTACTGTTGATGAACTGAGCTTAATGGGGGAGTCACACATCTATAAATCTGGAGCCTATCAAGATCTCGTCGATGAAGTGGTCTTACCCACCGACGTGGGGCTGGATCAATGTGAAGTCTTAGATCTGGTCGGTGGAGACGCTGAGCTCAACGCCCGGATCCTAGAAGATATTCTCTCAGGAAAAGAAACCGGACCAAAGAGGCAAATGGTGCTGCTCAACGCAGGAGCCGGCCTAGCCTGTGCTGGTCTAGTGGATGATCTCGCCGCTGGTGTGAAAAAGGCAGCGGAACTTATCGATGAAGGCTCAGCTCTAGAAAGACTTCGCAAGCTACAGGAGGTAGCTTGTTGATTCAGGTTTATAGATCTTAAATCAGCGGTGTTCTTGTGAAGTCTTCACTGATTTAGTTCTTCACAATAAATTGAAGTCATAAAAAAGCACATCGAGTTGATGTGCTTTGATCGTTCAGTGAGAGTAAAGTTGAGGGTTACTCACCCATGATAGTAGCTAACTTTTCAAGTAAAAATTCAGCGGCTTCAGGGCTGGTTGTCTTGAGTTTTGTGATTGTGCCCATCATCTTCTTTTCAAAACCACCGAACTTAGCTTTCATTTCAGGATTCTGTTCAATAACTTCGTCCATTATTTTATCGCCTCCGAGTGCATCGCCTTTTTCTCTGAGCTTACTCATCACTGCTCCGATCTTTTCAAGGTCGGGTATTGCCGCTTTTGCTGATTCAAGGTCGGTTACCTTAGCCAAGCAATCAGCAATTTCATCCATTTGAGTTATTACAGCAGTGGCGATGCCTTTAGCGTCAGTTGGGAGTTCTGTTACAGAGCTTACATTTTCAGCCGCTGCATCAGCTGCATCAGCTACCTTTTTCTCGGCGTCTTTACAGGATACGATACAAAACGGAAGAGCCAGTCCTAGGCTGAGTGTGGTTAATTTAGTTGTTATTTTCATAAGTTATTATTGTTACTAAGAATTTCTACAACCCGCAATTATAAACTCTAGACAGTTCTGTAATAACTCATGTTCTTGGTGATTTGTGAGGCGATAGATTTCTATCTGAGTCAGATCAGGGGTATGCTGAGGGTGATGATGTGCTTAGGGGATTTCACTTTAGGATGACTGGTCAGTTTTATTGAGCCTGCCATTAATCGCTTTCTCTAACAGGGGGTAGTTCTGTTTGCCGATGGGCTTGAGACTGGAGACGATCCCTCCTGTTTCTTCTTTATTGTAATGAAGCTTCATGATGTCTCCGGTGAACTCTGCGTGATCGATCTCTTGCCAGAAGATGACGTTGAGGTTTTTCTGAGGTTTCCAGAATGGGAAAAGCTCCACGCCCATGGGGGTGAGGATAATGTAGGCGTGCCTGACACAGTGGATGCCGATACGGAAAAAGATAGCGGCAGGGATAAGGGCAATGAGGCTCATCCACCAGTAAGCCTTGAAGTCTGCATGCCAGGGGCCCCAGTTGACATATTCATTGAAGAGGGTGCCGATGCAGATCATGGTGGAGATGATGCCTAGGAAGAAGAAGAGGGATGCTTGAGCTGAGCGGGTGAAGCGAATTTCTTTTTCCTGATCGACGACGGATTTATTTGGCGAGCTAAAGATACGCTTGAGTGGGCTAGCTCCAGCGCGTGGGTCTACTTGTTCTGTTTCTGGTTTGGGTTTGGTGGGCATGGGGTGGTAGAGATAGGAGAAAGGTTAAAGGAAAAAGGTTAAAGTGAGCTGGGGTTGTCGCGTATATAGCTTGCGGATCAAGCGATTGAACTGCGTGCAGCTTTGCTGTTTTACGCGGGTAGTTTTTGTTCAAATTTTAGCGGCGATAACGGTGAGAATATGGGCGTCTGGGTGGGGGGCCTTCTCTGGTTCTAGGTCGGTGATGAGTTGCTCTGTTTTCCAGCCGTGTGTGGCGAGTAGAAGCTGGAGTTCTGGATAGCTGTACCATTGAAGCTCTTGGCTGGAGCGGTGTTGTTGTTTCTGTCCGCTGGGATGGGTGACGATGTATTGGTGCTTGCGGGAGAGGGTCTGATGGAGACGATTAATGGTGAATTTTGTTTTACACTGAGCGGTGGTTTTCTTGTCGTCACCGAGCTTAGCCTCGTGGTCGAGATACCAATCACCTTCGTTGAGTTCGCCGGCGATCTCTGCCCAAGGGATGAAGAGGGTCATGTAGAGTTGACCATCGGCTGTGGTAGAGGCGTGGATCTGCCTGAGGAGCTGATGGAAATCCCCCCTGGTGAGGAGTTGGGCGGTGAAGGCGGGGATAGAGACGCGCTGGTATGTTTTCTGTAATTCTAAATCAACGATATCTGCAGTATGGATAGTGGATTCTTCAAGCTTAGTGGCAAGGTTTTGTTCCTCGGCATTTTGGTGAAGGAGGGTGACCATTTCGGTGGAGATCTCCACACCGTCGATAGGGTGTCCTTTTCCTAAGAGAGGAAGTAACAACCTGCCTGAGCCACAGCCTATTTCTAGACTGGGTTTCTTATCATGAAATTTCTCTAATAGAGGTAATTCAGAGATGATGTCTTCTTGATTCCAAAATGTATCATGAAGTTTTGCTTCTAGGTCGGTGTACATAGTGATTGATATTGTTAGAGATAAGTTTTCAGTTAGACTTTACTGAGGTCTGGAGTGACAGGAGTCTGTGAAATTATTTCTGGAGAATCAGGAATAACGAGCGCGTAGA
>TARA_B110000879_G_scaffold73272_1_pt1 | contig 17908 bp, 16 predicted proteins | sample TARA_B110000879 | Tara Oceans TARA_B110000879 (sample SAMEA4398094) | marine metagenome | biome: Polar Biome; feature: [SRF] surface water layer (ENVO:00010504); material: water (ENVO:00002006), including particulate matter (ENVO:01000060) such as... | depth 5 m
GTGGAGACGCCGAGAATCGAACTCGGGTCCAAACAAGCGGAAAAAAAGCTTTCTACATATATAGTTCTTACTTGATTGTCGGCCTAAAACTGATTAAGAACAATCCATTTTAAACGTATCTTTTTTATTTCAAAAACTTGCCAAAGCATCAAGTTTTCTATGTTTACTTTTACGATGCCCAAAAGTGAAACGCCGTAAACCAAGGCTTTTCGTGGACATAAAGCTTGCACACCTAGTGTGCCGAGGCCAATCCTACTATGATTCGGATTAAGCAGCTAAAGCGTAGTTATCTTCGCCGGTTAAAAAGTTGAAATGAGTTTTACAAGAATGATTTCAGTCCTTGATATGCTTACCAATTAACAGAACTTGCTGTCAAAACCAGTCGTCCCCAGTTTTTTTTAATTAGTTTACAAAAGTATAAAAAATCTAGTTGCCCATCTTTATAAAATCCAATATCTTCGAACAAATATTAGAATCAACAAAAGGATGAAGTTTGGAATTATAAAAGAACGTAAAAACCCGCCAGATAGGAGGGTTGTATTCTCACCAGAAAAGCTATCGGAATTCAAAAAGAAGTTTACTTCTTCAAATATAAAAGTAGAAGCTTCACCTATTAGAGTTTTTACAGACGAAGCCTATCAAAAAGAAGGTTTTGAAGTAACTTCAGATGTGTCAGGCTGTGATGTGCTTATAGGTGTAAAAGAAGTGCCAATTGAAGCCTTACTTCCAAATAAAAAATATTTTTTCTTTAGTCATACCATCAAAAAACAACCCTATAATAGAAAATTATTACAAGCTGTTATTGATAAAAATATAACACTCTACGACCACGAAGTAATTGTAAAAGAAAATGGTATGCGTTTGATTGGGTTTGGACGATATGCAGGCATCGTAGGTGCATATAATGGCTTTAGAGCGATTGGTTTAAAAAAGGAAACCTTTCAGTTGCCCAAAGCAGAAACCCAAGGCAGCCAGCAAGAATTGATCCATCACCTAAAAAGCATTCAACTTCCAAACATTAAAATACTACTTACCGGAAATGGAAAAGTTGCCAGAGGCGCCAAAGAAATGTTAGATGCAATGCAAATAACACAGGTAGATGTTACTGCCTATTTGACCCAGACATTTACAAAGCCAGTCTATTGCATGATCGATGTTTTAGACTATAACAAACGAACAGATGGGCAAGTACTAAATAATAGAGACTTCTATAACCACCCAGAAAAATACGAAGCCAATTTTATGCGCTTTGCAAAAGTAACTGACTATTTTATTGCAGGACATTTCTTCGGAGATGGTTCACCTTATCTATTTACAAGAGAAGATGCAAAAAAACAAGATTTTAAGATTCAATTTGTAGCAGATATCTCATGCGATATAGACGGTCCAGTAGCCGCTACCATAAGACCTTCTACCATTGCAGATCCAATATACGGCTACAATCCAATCACCGAAAAAGAAGTAAACTTTAAAGCAGAAAATACCATCGTAGTCATGGCGGTAGACAACTTGCCTTGTGAGTTGCCAAAAGATGCCAGTGAAGGTTTTGGAGAATTGTTTTTAGAACATGTGATTCCCGCTTTTTTCAACAAGGATAAAGACGGTATTTTAGCACGTGCAAAAATGACGGAAAACGGAAAATTAACACCTCGTTTTTCTTATTTACAAGACTATCTTGACGGAAAAGAATAAATGATACAAGACCAACAATTTCTCATCGATTTGGCAAAAATGAAAATGCCTTTTGGAAAATACAAAGGGACTTTTCTCATTGATTTACCAGAGCATTATATTGTTTGGTATAGAACCAAGGGCTTTCCTGCAGGCAAATTGGGCAAGCAAATGGGCTTGGTGTATGAGCTGCAATTGAATGGACTAGAAAACTTAGTGAAAGAAATTCAGCGGAGGTATTAATTAATTTACCACAATGCCATAGGCCACATGTGCAATTCCTAAAATTGAAATAGCAGAAGACCAATAGCCCGGTATAAAAAAGCATAAGCACCCCAAAGCAATAGCCAATCCAGAAAGAAAGAATCGTTTCTTTCGATAATTATCTCTTAAGAGATAGAGGATAAGGCCATAGGCAACTAAAAAAGCAGGCGTTATCAAATCAATCATCCCAACTTTCATTAAAATAATAAGAAGTGATGCAAAGAATGCAATAAGAAACAAATATCTGAAAGCCGTTTTTTTTGTTTTGGCATTCCACAATTTAAATTGATGTCTTTTTGCTACTCGTTTTCCTGCAAAAACAACTGCAAGGGAACTGAATACAAACACTAGAAACAAGATTCCGAGTGCAACAAATTCAATAATTTCTGCCGAAAACATGCCCGTAAGATGGTCATCAATTAGAAAACCGTTTAAAATACTTTTGATGAGGTAAGCACCACAGAAAAGATAAAAACCAATAAGAATGCTTGTAAAACCTTTTAGAATAAGGTTGACTTCATTATTGTCGTGTATATAAGTGTTTTTACGCATGGGGGAATATCAATTTGTGCTAAGATACAAATTTTAAACACTTCATTTTAAGCCCTATTAAAGCAAATAAAAAGTACTTTAAATGCGTTGTTTTTAATCACGACAAATGCGTTAAAAATTGTTAATGGTTTTTCGAATCGCCACTAAATTGGTTAATAACCTTTCTAAATTGTCTAAATGCAACATGTTGGCACCGTCACTTTTTGCATTTGCAGGGTCGAAATGCGTTTCAATAAATAAGCCGTCAACGTTATTTACAATACCCGCTCGGGCAATTGTTTCAATCATTTCTGGACGTCCACCCGTAACACCTGCAGCTTGATTGGGTTGTTGTAAAGAATGTGTAACATCTAGGATAGTAGGGGCAAATGCACGCATTTCTGGAATGCCTCTAAAATCTACAATCATGTCTTGATAGCCAAACATGGTTCCTCGGTCTGTAATCCAAGCTTTGTCAGAACCCGCATCTTTTACCTTTTGAACGGCATGCTTCATCGCATCTGGACTCATAAATTGTCCTTTTTTTAAGTTGACAACTTTTCCTGTTTTTGCAGCTGCAACTACTAAGTCTGTTTGACGCACTAAAAAGGCAGGAATTTGTAAAACATCTACATATTGGGCCGCTTTTGCAGCATCGGACGCTTCGTGAATGTCTGTTACCGTTGGAACGTTAAAAGTTTCAGAAACTTTACGTAAGATTTTTAAGGCTTTTTCATCGCCAATTCCAGTAAAACTATCAATTCTACTTCGGTTGGCTTTTTTAAAACTTCCTTTAAAAATATATGGAATTCTTAATTTATCTGTAATTGTAACAACTTTTTCAGCAATTCTTAATGCCATTTCTTCACTCTCAATAGCACAAGGGCCAGAAAGTAAAAAGAAATTATTTGCGTCAGTATGTTTAATGTTTGGAATTTCAGATAAAATCATTTGTCGATATTTTGTGCAAAAATACGAAATTAAATTAGCTATATTTATCCTTTTAAAATCAAATATAAATGAAAAGCATATCCCCCATTATTTTATTGTTACTGATTGCAATATCATGTAAAAAGAACCCAACAACGATTAAAAAGGAAGCCACTTCAATTGCTTTTGAAATTGATTCAATTACCGTTAAAAAACACCTATTCACTCTGGCTTCTGATGAAATGGAAGGGCGAGGAACTGGTACCCCAGGAATTGAAAAAGCTGCGGTATATATCGAAAATGAATTCAAACGAATTGGGCTTTCTACTTTTCAAGATTTAGAAACCTACAGACAAACTTTTACTTTTCAGAATAGAAGGACTGAAGAAAATATTACCGCAAGTAATATTATTGGTGTTTTAGAAGGAAAAAGTAAGAAAGACGAATTTGTGATTGTATCGGCGCATTTTGACCATTTAGGCATTCGTAAAACAACAGGACAGTTAGATTCTATTTACAATGGTGCTAATGATGACGCCTCTGGAGTGACTGGAGTTTTAACTTTGGCTGAATATTTTAAAAACAAAGGAACGAACGAGCGAACCATCGTTTTTGTAGCCTTTACCGGAGAAGAAATGGGGTTGAAAGGATCCACATATTTTGGAAAAGGAATTGATGCCAGTAAGTTCGTAGCGGGAATCAATTTAGAAATGATCGGAAAAACGCCGAGTTTTGGGCCAAATACCGCTTGGTTAACAGGTTTTGAACGCTCTGATTTTGGAGAGATTATCCAACAAAATTTGATAGGAACGGGGTATCAATTATTTCCAGATCCCTACAAAAAGTTTAATTTGTTTTTTAGATCCGACAATGCTTCATTGGCAAGATTAGGAGTGCCTTCCCATACATTTTCAACAACACCAATAGACGTAGATAAGGATTACCATCAAGCATCCGACGAAGCTGCAACGTTAAACATGACCGTAATTACCCAAACAATACAAGCCGTTGCAAAGGGAACAGAAAGTATTATCAATGGTTTAGATACTCCAACTAGAGTTGTTTTAGAATAGGATAAGTCAGCGAAAATTTTATCTAATTAAACCAAGGTAGCGAAAAATAACACCTTCTATTTTTTTGGAGTTTCCCTTTAAAGTCAAACCATATTGCACAAAGCTTTTGTATTTTTACCTTTTTAAAAATTCTTGTTTATGAACCTACATTTTATAGCTATTGGCGGAAGTGCTATGCACAACCTCGCAATTGCATTGCACCTTAAAGGAGATCAAATTTCTGGGAGTGATGATACGATTCACGATCCATCCAAATCTCGGTTAGCAAAATATGGTTTATTGCCCGAAGAATTTGGTTGGTTTCCAGAAAAAATAAACGAAAATATCGATGCAATCATTCTAGGAATGCATGCAAAAAAAGATAACTTAGAATTGTTGAAAGCACAAGAATTAGGATTGAAAATTTATTCCTATCCAGAGTTTTTATACGAACAATCTAAAAATAAAACCCGCGTAGTTATTGGAGGTTCTCATGGAAAAACAACCATTACTTCAATGATTTTACATGTCTTAAATTATCATGAAAGAGATGTTGATTATATGGTGGGTGCACAATTAGAAGGTTTTGAAACCATGGTGCATTTAACAGCAGAAAATGACTTTATTGTTTTAGAAGGAGACGAGTACTTGAGTTCACCAATTGATAGGCGTCCAAAGTTTCATTTATACAAACCAAATATTGCTTTGTTAAGCGGTATTGCCTGGGATCACATCAATGTATTTCCAACCTTTGAAAACTATGTGTCCCAATTTAATATCTTTACAGATTCGATGGTACATGGAGGAATTATGGTTTATAACGAAGAGGATACAACTGTAAAAGATGTAGTCGAATCTTCCGAAAACCATATTAAGAAATATCCATATCAAACCCCCAAGCACTTTATAGAAAACGGAATTACCTACCTAGAAACTCCTGAAGGAGATTTGCCTTTAGAGATTTTTGGTACACACAATTTACAAAATTTGGCAGGTGCAAAGTGGATTTGTCAACACATGGGCATAGATGAAGATGATTTTTATGAGGCAATTGCAAGTTTTTCTGGAGCAAGCAAACGTTTAGAGAAAATTGCTGAAAACAATACGAGCGTAATTTTTAAGGATTTTGCACATTCACCCTCTAAAGTAGAAGCAACAACCAAAGCTGTTAAAAATCAGTACGAAAATAGAAATGTACTAGCATGTTTAGAATTGCATACCTATTCAAGTTTAAATGCTGCTTTTTTGGAGGAGTACAAAGGTGCATTGGACGCAGCAGATAAAGCCGTTGTTTTTTATTCGCCAGATGCGGTGAAAATAAAACAATTAGCACAAGTTACAGCTGCACAAATAGCAAAAGCATTTCAACGAGAGGGTTTAATTATTTATACAAACCCGCAAGAATTTAAAGATTTTCTGTTTTCTGAGAATCTAAAAAACACGGCACTCGTCTTAATGAGTTCTGGAAATTACGGAGGATTAGATTTTGAGGAGGTTAAGCGTTTAACTTCGATTTAAATCTTTGAATAATTGAAGTGCGATAAGATTTTTTAACAACCAAACTAATTAAAGCAGCAAGAGTTTTTTCCAGTTGAATATGTTTTAATACAATAAAGGAAGGTTTTTTAAAGCACGCCTCCGTCGCTATTTTTTGGAAGCAATCTTTTTTATGTGAATGGAGCTATCCATTAACAAAGATGTCAGTTCAATATATTCTGTAAAAATCGTATATAAAGGAGTTTAAGGTGTTATAAGAGGCGCTATATTACACTTTTTCGCGAATCTATAAGCTTCAAAGGAGTGCTTTAAGCTAAGGGTTTTTAATCGATATCCATAATCATTAATTTATTTACTTAGAATGCTCACAAAAAAAGCAGCTTCAGCATCTAATACAAATATTTTATTTTTCATAATCAAAATAAAATGATTCTTTATGCGTCATTTTTAAATACTTTAGAAACAGCTTTAATCATCTCATCATTGTTAGAGTAGGTTAGTCGATAGCACTTTAAAGAAGCAAACCAATCTAAAAAAACTTTTGCATTTTCTTTTTTTGGTGAAATCCATGAATCTGGAATTAACTGAGAAAAAGCTTCTATTTTATTTATTTTAGAAAACTGTAATTTTGCATTCTTCTCATACTTTATAAAGATCAACTCATTACAAGGTAAATGTTGTTTATAATCGGTACAGTTTGGCTTTAAATAGCGAACGATTTTATTCAGACGTTTAAAATGGTATTCAGCAGTTGTAACCAATTCTGGATAAATGGGTATCAAGGTGTCTAAACTATTTTTTTTGATAGATATAGCCGCTGGAAAGCTATGTACTTCTTGTTTTTTTATATCGATAGGGACAAAATCATCCGCAACACATGAAAATCCGTTTGCTTGTAATATTGCTAAGGAGGTACTTTTTCCATTCCCAGAATCTCCTAAAAACAAAACTGTTTTTTTTGAATTTCCCACAGCAGAAGCATGAAAAACACCCATCCAATTTTCTTCTTTGTTTTGGTGAATTGCCTGTATTAACTCCATTGAAAACTTTCCTTGAAAAAAATGAATTTCATTCGACTTCCAACCCTTGATGATCGTGTTATTTACAGCCAAAAATAGGTGCTTGTTTTCAATGAAAACAACAAAATGGTGTTGGTGCTCTGTTGTGTTTACTTCTAAATGTGCAAATTTTGGATGTACATAAGAGAGTCCTATTTCATTAGAATATTCAACCTTAAAAATAAGGTCATTTATTTTATAAAATTTTTGAAATTCTAAATTTTTCGGAATTATCACCCTCTCGATGTCAAGGATAGCATCAGGTTCTTCAGTTAAATTGTTCTTAAAACAACGTTCTTCAAATTCTGAAACAAAACCGATACATGCTTCTTTTGGAATTGACATCTCCTCTGAAAGTACCTCTGCAATAGTGTTGATTTCAACTCCTTTATTAAGTTCTTTCAATAGATGTGCAGCTGTATCTTCTAGAACAATATATTCGTTTTTTTCAGCAAACCAAACAATTGTTTTGTCTTCAATAGGTTTAAAAAGCAAGTTCAATTTCTTTCTCATATCAAAAATTAAAGTTAAATATTTAGAAATTATCAAAAAAACATAAATCACATAATTTGAGTACCAAAAGAAAGAATTTAAGGATATAAAGGTTATTTCAAGCTTTCAAAGGTTTGTTAATTAGTTTTTTCTCCAAAAAAATGGAGTAAACAAAATCAATACCGTAAACAATTCTAAACGTCCAATTAACATTAAAAAAGAGCAAAACCATTTTGCTGTACTCGATAAATGCGCAAAATTATCTACCGGACTTACTGAGCCAATTGCTGGACCAATATTTCCTAATGAAGAGGCCGCAGCGCCTAAAGCAGAGATGAAATCTAAGCCTAAAAGGGTTAGAGTTACTGAGGCCATTATGAAGATGAGCATATAGATGATAAAGAATGAAATAATATTAAATACAATTGTATGACTAACGGCTCTACCGTCATATCTTACTGGAATAATTGCATTGGGATGTAGTGCTTTTTTAAATTCTAGAAAGCTGTTTTTGAGCATTACAATATGTCTCATAACCTTGATTCCACCACTCGTAGATCCAGCAGATCCACCAGAGAAAAACAATGCAAAAAAGATTCCTGTAGCAAAAAAACTCCACATCGTAAAATCAGCCGTGACAAAACCAGTTGTTGTTACGACAGATGTTACTTGAAAAAGTGCATGTCTTATGGCGCTTTCATTTTTTCCAAATATTGCTGGATGGTGAATTGATGTTTGTAAGTTTGGATCTTGGAAAAAGAGAATTATAACTGTAATCACAGCAGAAATTCCAATAATGCCAAATAAGTAATATTTAAACTCTTCGCTTTGAAATACTTTTTGAATTTTTCCTTTTAAGGCAAAATATGTCAACACGAAATTTGTTCCCGCAACGAGCATAAAAAAGATGACAATATATTGCACAAATGGCATATGATTATAGTATGCCATGCTGGTGTTTTTTGTAGAAAAACCTCCTGTACTAACGGTAGACATGGCATGGTTAATAGCATCAAACCAAGTCATTCCAGCAACTTTAAGCAATAAGAATTCCACCAAAGTTAAAACCACATAAATAAGGTATAACCGTTTTGCAGTGTCTGTAATTCTTGGATGTAATTTGTCTGTGGATGGCCCAGGTGCTTCTGCCATAAACAATTGCATTCCTCCAATTCCTAGGAGGGGCAAAATGGCAATGGTAAGCACAATAATACCCATTCCACCAATCCAATGCGTAGCACTTCGCCAAAATAAAATTCCTTTTGGCATAGATTCAATATCTGTTAATATGGAAGATCCTGTTGTAGAATATCCAGAGATAGTTTCAAAAAATGCATTGGTGATATTGGGGATAGCTCCAGATAAAAGATAGGGGAGCATTCCTGTGATGGAGAGCGTCAACCAACCCAAAGTTACAATTAAGTAGCCTTCTTTTTTTTGAATGCTTGTGTTTTTTGGCTTATTAAAGAAGTAGAGTAAAGCACCTACTAGTATCGTAATAATACCAGCCTGTAAGATTCCCCATTTTTCCGTTTCTTCATGAAAATAACTAAAAGGGAAAGCGACAAACATGAACAAACCGTTTAGAACAGCCGTGATGCCTAAAAAACGATAAATGATTTTTGTGTTCAAATTTTTCATCTTAATTAAAAAGACTTTCGACGGTGCTAATGGCTTCTGGTAAACAGAAAACAATTACTTTGTCTCCGTCTTGAATTTGCATATCCCCAAATGACATCATTGCTTTTCCATCTCTAATAATTCCGCCAAAAACAGCTTCTCTTGGGAAGCGTAAATTTTTAATGGGCGCTTTTGTTATTTTGGCATTGGGTTGTACTTCAAATTCAAAAACTTCTGCATCAATATTGTGTAAATTGGCCAAAGCTAAAATTTCTCCTTTTCTAATGTGTCTAAAAATATTGCTCGCTGCGATTAACTTTTTGTTGATTAGAGATTCAATTCCAATTGTTTGAGAGATGTCGATATAATCCATGTTCTCTACCAAAGCAATTGTTTTTTTGACGCCTTTAGATTTTGCAACTAAACACGACATGATGTTGGTTTCAGAATTGCCAGTAACAGCAATGAAAGCATCCATTTCTCGAATATTTTCTTCTTCTAAAAGTTCCAAGTCTCTACCATCACCATTGATAATCAATGTATTACCTAATTCTTCTGCTAAAGCGGCTGCTTTCTCTCTATTTTTTTCAACTAGCGTAACGTTGAAGTTATCTTTACAAAGGTTTCTTGCTGTTTTTTCACCGATACTACTACCGCCCAAAATCATTACATTTTTTATGTTCAAATGTTTTTTTCCAATAATTGGATATAATTTTTTGATGCTATAGTTCGGTACAGAAAAATAAACTTGATCGTCTACTTCATACTTGGTGTCTCCACGCGGAATAATCGTTTGAGAAACACCATCTCTCTTGATGGCAATTGTAATAAAATCGACATCAGAGAATTTCTTTTTTGCTTCTTTTACTGTTAAATCAACAATAGGAGATTTGTAGGTAAGGGTAGTACCCATTACATTAAACAACCCATTTTCAAAAGCAACAGTTTCGTTAAAGGAAGATTGATTTAGCTGCATTTTAATTTCGTCTGCGGCCAATTCTTGCGGAGAGATCATGAAATCTACTCCAAAATCTTTGAAATTGATTTCAGTTGTGTTTAAAAACTCAGTACTATCTATTCGTGCAATTGTTTTTTTAACACCTAAAGATTTTCCAATAACACTAATCGTGAAATTTGTGTTTGGGCTGTCTGTAACTGCAATTAGTAAGTCTGCCGAGTCAATGCCAATCTCTTTTAATAATTTAATAGAAGTAGCGTCACCTTTTTTGGTAATCACATCTAAATGATTATTTAAGTAGTTTAACTTCTCGGAGTCAAAATCTATAATATACGTATCCTGAGATTCGTAAGAAAGTAGTTTAGCTAAGTGAAAACCTACATCTCCAGCACCAGCTATAATAATCTTCATATTTAAAATATAGGAATAGACTGCTAAGATAAAAAAGAGTTCGTCAGAAAACGTGAAAAAAACTGTTTTTAAGTACTTTTAGATGTTTTTTGTACTTTTAGTGAAAATTTATGAATGAAAAAGTTAACGATAAAAGGTTGGGCTTTAGATGATAGGCCCCGAGAGAAATTGGTCTTAAAAGGGAGGAAATCGCTTTCAGGTGCAGAGCTTATTGCCATTTTAATTGGCTCTGGAAGCAGGAAAGAAAGCGCAGTTTCTTTGGCCAAAAAAATATTAATTTCCGTCGACAATAACCTGAACGAGTTGGCAAAATTATCTATTGAAGAATTAACGAAATTCCACGGAATTGGAATCGCAAAGGCCCTTGCCATTATTACCGCTTTAGAATTAGGAAAAAGAAGGCAATTAGAAACCGCCTTAGAACTTTTCGAAATTTCCACCAGTAAAGGAGTATTTCATTTGATGCAACCGATTATCGGGGATTTACAACATGAAGAGTTTTGGGCGATATTTCTAAACAACTCAAACAAAGTAATTGCCAAACACCGTTTAAGCAAAGGTGGTTTAACAGCCACTGTTGTTGATGTTAGATTGCTGTATATGAAAGAATTGGTCGCGGCATGCGTTGGTGTAATTGTTTGTCACAATCATCCATCAGGAAAATTAACACCAAGTAAAGCAGACAAAGAGGTCACTCTAAAAATTAAAGATGCGGGGAGAACTTTAGACATAAAATTACTTGACCATTTAATTATTACCGAAAAATCGTATTTTAGCTTTGCTGATGATGGAATTTTGTAAATTCACCATCCTTAATACTTACTCAAACTTTTTATTTGATACTCGTTTACACACATAAGATTACCCCAAGAATTCGATATGTTTTCAAACATGTTTTTACAAGGACTTTATTGACCTCTGTCGACTTTACTTCAAAAATTGAAGACTTTGTTGCCCACAACGGCCCTAAAATGTCCTATACCAAGAATCCGTTAGGAAGCGAGTTTTTTGTTCGAAGCAGTGACCTTATGTTTGAGCAGGGTGTCAATGATATGGAGATAAATGTAGCAAAATGGGATGAAATTCCGTGCTTTTTTAATGCAGGTTCAAAATCATCCATTCCCTATGACATCTTTGCAGCAAGCTTTTATTTAATTTCCCGTTATGAAGAGTATTTGCCACATGTAAAAGACATGCATGGCCGATTTACTGCTGAACAAAGCATCGCCTATGAGCATCAATTTCTAGAAAAACCAGTAATTGATATTTGGGCGTATAAATTTTTATCAATTTTCAAAAAAAAATTTCCGACCTATACGTATCCTAAAAGAAATTATAAATTCATTTCTACCATAGATGTAGACAATGCATTTGCATATAAATATAAAAGTTTACTCCGTTCTATTGGCGGGTTTCTAAATGATATTTACACACTCAAATTTTTAAATATTATCAATCGATTTGCAGTCTTATTTAATCTAAAAAAAGATCCGTTTAACACTTTTGACAAAATTTTAGAGTATAAGAACAAATATAAAGTAGAAACCCTCTTCTTCTTTTTAATTGCAGATTATACCACCTTTGATACCAATGTGTCAACAGCAAAAAATAAATTCAGATTGTTGATTAAGTCCATTGTAGATTATGCAAAAGTTGGATTGCATCCTTCTTATTTTACCATGCAAAATTCGGTATTGTTAAAGAAAGAAAAAAAACGTTTAGAAGACATTACCAACATGCCAACAAAACGATCGCGACAACATTATCTGCGTTTTAGCCTTCCCGAAACCTATCAAAATCTAATCGATTTAGAAATCGAAGAAGATTATTCGATGGGATATGCCAGCAATGTAGGTTTTAGAGCAGGAACCTGTACGCCTTTTTATTTTTATGACCTAGATTTCGAAATACAAACCCCATTAAAAGTGTTTCCCTTTGCATTAATGGATACAACTTTAAATGATTACATGAAATTAACTCCAAAGCAATCTTTGGGCAGAATAAGAGACCTTAAAAACGAAGTGAAAGCGGTAGATGGACTATTCATTACCTTATTTCATAACGAAAGTTTGAGTAATTATTTACGCTGGAGAGGTTGGAAAAGACTCTATGAATCTATGCTAAAAATTGCCACTTCTTAAAGATGATACACCGCATTGAAAGAAAAGATTTAGATGTTGAGAAATATGACGCTTGTATTGCAACATCTGTGCAATCTAGAGTGTATGCATTTTCTTGGTATTTAGATATTGTGACTGAGAATTGGGAGGTCCTTGTTTTGAATGATTATGAAGTAGTAATGCCGATGCCATGGAAACAAAAATACTTTTTAAAATACATCACGCAACCTTTTTTTTGTCAGCAGTTAGGAGTTTTTTCAAAAGAATCCATTGCTGTTAAATTACAGGAAAAGATGATACATAATATTCCTAAAAAGTTTATTAAAACTACAATAAATTTCAATTCTGATAATTTTTTTACTCTTAAAATGAAGTCAAAAAATAATTATCTTTTAAAAGTTGAAAACCAGTTTGCAGACAATTATATTAAATTCAATAATAACAGAAAAAGAGATTTAAAAAAAGCAAGTTCTTCTGGGTTATCTTTTGAAGAAAACATAGCGACAAAAGAGTTTTATGATTTTTATTTATTGAATGATAAAAATTATTTAACCCATCATTCGATGAAAAATGTGCTACAAAAAATTTTAAAATTAAAAACCAGTGTTGTAAAATGCTATGGAATCAAAAGGAATACCGATTTAATTGCCGGGGTACTACTTTTACTTCATGACAAAAGAATTACCTATTTAATACCTGTTTCTAATGCTCTTGGAAAAAAGAATGGTGCCGCAACCTTACTAATTGTAGAAATTATTAAAAAGTACAACCATAAAAATCAAATTTTAGATTTTGAAGGCTCTATGATTCCTGGTGTTGCTAAATTCTATGAAAGTTTCGGTGCCGAGGAAGAGTACTATTATACCTTCTCGAAAAACATCATTTAGGGAGTTTTTTATGAAACTTCATCTTAACGAGAGTTTCTTCATAGGGCTTATTTTCTTTGATCACTTTACATGGGTTTCCAACAGCTATAGAATTAGGCGGAATCTCTTTACAAACAACAGACCCAGCACCAATAATTACATTATTCCCAATACGTACACCCGGAAGTACAATACTATTTGCACCAATAAAAACATTGTCACCAATAATTATTGGAGCTGTTTTGGTATGTTCTGAGTGTTTTGTGTGTGAATGATTTGCAGAGATGATCTTTGAGCCCGTTCCAAAACCCACGTTATTTCCAATAATCAACCCATTATTAGCTTGTACATAAACATTTGGATTGTCTCCTGGATCGCATAAGATCCCTTTTTTAATGTTTTCAGGAGCCAATACCTTTGACGTAAAATGAACTGGCCAACTTGCTTTTGGATTGAGTCTGAATAGTTTTTGAGGAATCCAATAATGAAAAAATAGGATATAATATTTTTGATACCCATACTTTTGACGATAGTATGTCGGATATAAAAAATGAATCAAATGCCCAAATATTAAAAAATCTAGCTTTTCAAATAAAGTTGGTTTCATCATGAATAGGATTGTTTTTTTATAATTTTCAAAAAATAAATAGTAAGTAATAAATAACCAATACCTCCGAAAGAGGATAGTACATAAATAGTGTATGTCAGATCATTCATCACAAAGCCAATATAAAAAGCAATACTATTTATAATTAAAAGAATCGCATTGAAGAGCAAACTTACATTGTTTTTATCTAAAACAACAATGATATCACTAATTGGACTAAATGTTGACCTACTTAAAACAAGAAAAGATAGCACGAGTAAATACAATCTTAAATTGACCCAATTGTCCATTAAAAACATTTCCAATAAGTAAATGCCTAGGGTATTCATTAGTGCTAAAAAAAGAAACATGGTTAGAACATTAAATCTAATTATTCTTTTAGTGGTGTTAAAAAGTTCTTTTTTTGACGTGTTCATCAGGCTTGATGCTTTTTCAAAATACACTGTTGAAATAGAGGAGGAAATTATAAAGAGCGGCATTGTTAAAACCTTTTGGCAGAAAAAATAAACGCCTGCATCCTTAAGACTAAAAAATGCAAAGATGAATAAAGGAATCGATTGTGATGCTAAATTGTTTATGAACCTAGATGGAAGTAAATAGGTCATTATAGACTTGTTTGCGCTCAGATTACTTTTAATAATTTTAATATTGATCGCATTGAAATGTTTTTTATTTTTAAAACTAAAATACAAAGTGACAATTACCAATGAAATAAACGAGCTGTAAACCAATCCGTAAACGCTAAATCTTACATAAAATGCAAATTGAAAAAAAACATTGATTAAAACTAAAAGTATTTTAGCAAATGAAATAGAGGGAAAATTATTTTGACTGGTCAGGAAAAATTCATGAGTTTTATTATAACTTAGAAGAATGGCGCTCAAAACAGATAGTATCAAAACATTGAAATCTATTCCTCCGTCAAAAAAGATTACATAAAACGGGAGGAATACTAAGGCACCAATAATAGTCATTATTGGGATGAGCATGAATAGGAAATTAAACCAATGATGTCGGGTTAATTTGTCTTTGCAAGTAACAATATAATTGTCTAGTTGAAGCGAATTAAAAACAGACATTATTGAAGAAAAACCAACAAAAATACTCAGGATTCCATAAGCTTCACTACCGTATATTTTTGCAATAAAAAGAGAACTAATAACTGCAATAATTTGCGCAATTAAAGTACCTTTAAACATTATAAGAATATTCTTATAAAAAGTAGATAAATGGTTTTTGTTTACTTTTGGAGTCAAAAAATAACTTTTTATCAAATATAAAACAATTGACACGGATTAAACACGTCTTTTTCGACTTAGATCATACTCTTTGGGATTTTGAAAAAAATTCAGATCTTACTTTTCAAAAATTATTTAAAGATTATGAGATTGATCTCGATATTGCTATTTTTTTAGAAGTTTACAAACCCATTAATTTTAAGTACTGGCGGTTGTATCGACAAGAAAAAGTGAGTAAAGAGCAACTGCGATACCAAAGATTAAAAGAAGCTTTTGATGCAGTTCATTTTTCTATTTCTGACCAATTAATAGATACATTGGCCATTCAGTATATAGAAGTAATGCCACATTTCAATCATCTTTTTGAAGGAGCTATTGATATTTTAAACTATTTGAAAGACAAATACCAATTGCATATTATTACCAATGGGTTTGAAGAAGTGCAAGCGAAGAAAATGAAAAGTTCAAAGATTCTTCATTATTTTGATCAAGTGATTACTTCGGAGTCGGTAGGAGTTAAAAAACCAAATCCAATAATTTTCGAGCATGCATTAAGTGTTGCAAAAGCCACAAAAGAAAATTCAATTATGATTGGAGACAGCCTAGAGGCCGATATAGAAGGAGCGATCAACTTTGGTATCAAAGCAATTTATTGTGACTTTGAAAATAATAATACGAAAAGTAATACGTTTGAAACCGTAAAGTCTCTTTTTGAGATTAAACAATTGCTTTAATTTTAGTGAAATTAAAGTGATATTTTTAAAAAAATAATGAAACATTTTAAAACAGGGTTCCTTTTTTTTCTTATTTTCTTAGCGGCATGCTCAGAGCAGTTAGATTTTAACCAAGCAGAAGGTTTTAATCACAGCCCAGTCATGCAAACATCGCTCGCTTATTTCACTTTATTTCCGAATGATTTTATGGACTCAGTAACGGGTGCAGAAATCCTAAACGGACGATCAGATATTTCTGATTTTCGCATTTTTGAAAATTCTTTTCTTCGAGATAATTTGCAGAAAATCGTTATTGACATTGAAGTTAAGAACGAAATAACGAAAAATTTTACTGCATTGGTAGAGTTTTTAGATGATAATGGAACTATTATCTACACATTTAGCACGAACATTATTTCATCACAAAACTTAGTATTTACTCACCAAGAAATCATACAAATTAGTTCTAATCCAACGATTGTGAATGCGACAAAAGTAAGAATACTGGTAGCACTTTCTTCTTCCTCCTCGAACCCGCTTATTGAAAATGATCCAAGTGAATTTGAATTTAAATCTTCCGGAACTTATTTTATTGAAACTGAGTAACTATGAAAAAAATATTTTTTCTTTTGATGCTCTTGACACCTTTAGGTGCACTCACGCAAAATAAACAAGTATTATATGGTTTTGCAGAAAATCCACAGACGCTTTTACTTAACCCAGGAGCAGAAACGAACTATAGATTTCATATAGGGGTTCCGTTACTCGCTGGTTTTTCAACAGAAATTGCAGCAAAAAACTTCAAGTTAACCGACCTATTTTCCGAAGACGGTATCGATTTTAATACAAAATTTTTTCACCTTTTAAATAAGTTGGATGCAGAAGACCACTTAAAATTGAACATGCAAATTGATGTATTAAATGCTGGCTTTAGACTTGACGATAAAACGTATGTCAGTTTTGGTTTTTACCAAGAATTGGATGTTATTGGTTACTGGCCAAAAGACGTTGTCACTTTCTTAAATGAAGGAAATGCTTCTTACCTCAATAAAAGTTTTGATTTGTCACAACTAGTATACAAAGCAGATTTTATTGGTACGTTACATTTTGGTGTTTCAAGAAAAGTAAACCCAAAACTAACCCTAGGAGGAAGATTTAAAATATATTCTTCGACATTAAATCTTGAAACGCGGAATAATTCAGGTACGATTACCACACAATTAGGAGCAAATAATATCTACACACATTATTTAAATACAATTGATTTGAATTTTTTGTCTGCAGGTTTGGTGGAAGATAATGAATACCTCGAAAATCCGATGGACCTTATCACCAAATCTTTTTTAGGTGGGAGCTTGGGTATTGGGCTCGATTTTGGAATGACCTATCACATTTCACCAAAATTAGAATTTACGGGAAGTATTACTGATTTTGGTTATATTAATTATTCAAAAAGAGTCCAGAACACTACTGTAAAGGGGGACTATACTTTTGAAGGTGTAAATTTTTTGTTTGACCCTTCCAATCCAGCAAATTATTGGGCAGATTTAAACGCAGACTTTGAAGAAAAAGTGCCAAGAGGGAATAATACAAATTCATATACTTCTTGGAGACCAGCAAAAGTAAATGTTGCTTTAAAATACAGTTTTGGTGATGAAAGAAGAAGTAAGTATTGTTATGATAATACGTTCAAAGAATTTTATACGGATGCCCTTGGACTTCAAATTCATACGATCATGAGGCCTTTGCGGCCACAATACGCAATTACGGGCTTTTATGAGAAGATATTTACAGAGAAACTACACGCAAAAGTAACCTATACTGTAGATGATTATTCTTATCATAATGTAGGTGTTGGAATTTCAACACAACTAGGAAGT
>TARA_B110000879_G_scaffold212715_1_pt1 | contig 17804 bp, 8 predicted proteins | sample TARA_B110000879 | Tara Oceans TARA_B110000879 (sample SAMEA4398094) | marine metagenome | biome: Polar Biome; feature: [SRF] surface water layer (ENVO:00010504); material: water (ENVO:00002006), including particulate matter (ENVO:01000060) such as... | depth 5 m
AGAAGGGTCATACTTAGGTTTACGCATGCGATTAGTAGCAGATGGCGCAGGCAACTCAAAATCTAAAGCAGATCCTGGAGTTTCCTGTCCATCAGTACTAATAGTGGTTTTTGGAATGGCACCATCTAGGGCCTCGTCCTCTTGGGAAGGACGCAATGCAGTATAGCCTTTAGAGTCATCTTTAGAAGAAGTAGCTGAAGCGGTCGACTTAGCTACTTTCTCTTCAGACCCTATAGTAGACATACTACTAAGGAATCGATTTATCGTTTCGGCGAAAGGAATCGTGTCAAGACTCATCTTCTCTCCACCTGGTAACATTGCTTGTATTTGACTCAACTGTGGATTGAACTGCCAGATGACAAAACCCACAAGGCTGAATAGTAAAAGGAAAAATAGACCTACTGAACCGACAAAATTAATCAGCCAAAGGCATGCACTTTCTCCAAAGGCTCCACCCCATGTGAAGTCACTTCCTCTAAATAAAAACTCAAGTACTAATGATAGGAATGCAATCCATAGTAATGCATCTTTAGCCTTATAAAAGAAAAGCTGAAGTGATCTCTTCTTTATAAAATCTGTACCTAATTTAAATAACAAGAATACAAATGCTATTGATGGTAATCCAAAGCCCCAATAGAAAAATGCATTAGAAATAAATGCTCCTAGTCTACCTAACCAATTAGATACAGTGAGGTCACCTTGCATTATGATCTCCCAGCTAAATTGGAGCACTTTATCTTGGTCTGTCTTCCAAGTGTACATATAAGACATAAATGCTATCGCTAGATATATTGCCAACATATAGCATACTATACCAGAGATCTTGCGCAGTCTGTCGTCCTGAACCTTACCTTTTTTTGCCTTACTTATTTTTTTCTTAGTAATAGATTTTACAGCCATATTTCTCTATTTCGTTTGGGTAGTACGAATTTTTCATTTCTTTAAAACTTGATCAATATCTAATAAATAGAAATTGGGGTTCCTATGATTAAGGAGATGTATCAATTATTTATATCGATACTTCAAGTTCTTTTAATCTACGAGAATATATAAGACCTTCTTGGGAAAGATACTCATTAGGATATTCTCTACTTCTACTGCTGCTTGGAATTGTAAACATAGTGATAATATTTACATATTATAAAAATATACTATATGTTTTTACCTTATCAATCAATTAGTTATGTCTAATATTATTTTTGTAGATGTATAAAGGCAGTGATAGTGTGAGAGTTATCTATCCATCATTAGAAAACAAATAACAATAAAAATCTGTTACATTTTTTGAACTTTATGAACATTTCAATAACTTGACCAAAGGGTTATAGCTCGTTGATGTAAGTTTACTTTTCTATGCGCCAGACGGTTAGAAAAATTGCAAGGATTTGTAGCGACGAACGTATCAGCTGACTTTGAATATTTATATAATGAGTCTTAGATCACTCATTAACTAGCATATAACACTTATCATTAATCTATTTGTCAGAGATAAGATTTCGGACTCAAGCGATTAAATTTGAGAATTACATAAACCTTATGAATTATAAATAAACTCGAAAATTTGTAATAGACAGTATTATTCCTTTAGCTTCTTGCAACAGTCCTATTCCCGTTCAACAAGCTAACAATACAGTCGAAAACACATTAAGTATAATAATCTCAAAGTATATAAGTGTTATTAAGAATGCAATTAATAATGAGATTCGAAATAAACTGATTATGAATAATCATACTCTGAAAATTTATATCCACAGTAATGTGGTTGGCTATTCCTCAATTTTAGATTTATAGAGCGCTACAAATGAAACACACTTTATAACATAATAATATCAATCGATAATAATCGTAGTACCTTCTTTTATTTAAGATATTTGCAAGCATGGGATACAAATCAACCATATCGAAACCTTTTTGCAATTGGATCGCTAGAGATATAGCCAAGTGGACGGCCAATGCTGTTCGTGATCAGGATAAAATCATGAAACAACTGGTTAAGAAAGCGCGTAATACGCAATTTGGTAAGGATCATCAATTTGCCAGTATAAATGATCATCTCTCATTTGCTGCTCATGTTCCGCTAAGGGATTATGAAAATCTCCGACCATATATAGATATGATACTCGCAGGAAAGAAAGACATTCTTTGGCCAGGCAAACCAAAATATCTAGCTAAGACTAGCGGCACTACCTCTGGCGTAAAATATATTCCTCTTACCAAAGATAGTATGCCTAATCACATGAGGACGGCTACTTCTGCTTTTCTCAATGTAGCGAGTCAAGCTAGGATGCAAGATGTGCTAGATGGACGAGTTATGTTTCTATCAGGGTCACCTGAGATGGAAAACAAAGCAGACATACCTACAGGTCGTCTATCTGGTATAGTTAACCACGAAATACCTGCATGGATCACGGCCAACAAATTACCCAGTTATGAGGCCAACTGTTTAGAAGAATGGGAAGAGAAACTTGATGCTATCATCAAAGAAACTAAGAATGAAGACATGCGACTGATTGGAGGGATTCCTCCATGGGTACAGATGTACTTTGAAAAACTCATAAAAGTTACTGGTAAGAAAACCATCATGGAGATCTTCCCAAATCTTAGGATTTTCGTGTATGGTGGTGTCAATTACGAGCCCTACCGAGATACTATAGAAAAACTTATAGGCAAAAGACTTCCTAGTTTAGAGACCTACCCAGCCTCCGAAGGGTTTATTGCATTTCAAGATAGACTTGAGAATGAAGGACTACTACTCAACACTCGCTCTGGGATCTTTTTCGAGTTCGTGCCAGTGGAAGAGATGGAAAATGATAGTCCTTCAAGGATCGGACTGAAGGATGTTGAGTTGCATAAAGACTACGCCATCATAATCAATAACAATGCTGGGCTTTGGGGCTATATCATCGGTGATAGTGTACAGTTTGTTTCATTGAATCCATATCGCATCGTTGTGAGTGGTCGTATCAAGCATTTTATATCTGCATTCGGTGAGCATGTAATCGGTAAAGAAATAGAAGATTCAATGTTAGCAGCTTGTGCCAAATACGATGCAAAAGTAGTAGAATATACCGTAGCTCCTGAGGTCAATCCTACAGACGGAAGCACACCTTATCATGAATGGTTTGTAGAGTTTAGCCAAGCTCCTAAAGACATCAATATATTTTGTAAAGAACTAGATTCACAATTAAGTAGAAAAAATATTTACTATCAAGATTTAATAGAAGGAAAAGTATTGAAACCATTAGTGTGTAGAGAGATGAAGACTGATACTTTTAGAAATTACATGAAATCTATAGGAAAACTAGGTGGCCAAAACAAAGTACCTCGACTTAGCAATGACCGAAAAATCGCGGAAGCGATACAACAGTATATTAAATTGTGATAAGAATTAAATCTTATATTCTATTTCCCAAAGCCAAACACATCAGTAAGAAGATCAATCACGATCAAATGTATGCTGTATCGTATCAAAAAAAATAAAACAGTCTAATACGAAAATGGCTAGCTCTACCCTATTTTTACAAGACTACGGCTTGTGGAATATCAAGACTCATGATTAATATTAAATCCAAATACCAGTTCTTCATTATGAGAAGATTAAAGGATACATGGATCTAGTATTGGAGGTATAGAACAAATATATTCCTCTTAGCAAACAAAGTATGGCCTATCATTTTATTGAGCAAAAAGTAGAAAAGGTCTTCATTACTGCGATGTAGATTAATCAATTATCCATAGATAAATTTACTGTGGCATCAATGATCAATCCTGTAGATAAAAATCTAACTTAACAGGAATAGTATACAGAGGTAAATAATAAAATTGATCTGACACCACATTCCAAAACATTTGACCTTGAAATGCAAAAAGCTAAATTTCCATTATAAAGAATAAGTCGAAGAAAAAGTGGTAAGCCCTCTAAAGATAATTATATTATCTCTTGGTACGTTTACTAATTATCAGAAATCCTTAGGTAAACTAGGCAGACAGAATAAAGTAGCTCTGCTGAGTAATGATCTAACTATTATGACAAGGTTAATTAATGAATTTTATATGTATAATTAATAATTCCTTATATCATATCAATAAAATTATTCTATTTAACTTTATTTAATTTGACTTGCAGACTGAATTTTTTTTTTAAAATGAATCATAGATTCCTACATTAAAGTAATAAAATATTACAAATGTCTATCCTAGTTCCTTAGCCAAGTACCTTGCGGTATGACTTTTTTTGTTTTTAGCAAGATTCTCAGGCGTACCTGAAAATACTATTTCTCCTCCGCCTTTTCCACCTTCAGGTCCTACATCAATGATATGATCCGCTACTTTGATTACATCCATATGATGCTCTATGATTACGACTGTGTTGCCTTTGTCCACTAACTTATTAAGGACATTTATCAAATGCTGTACATCTTGAAAGTGCAATCCTGTTGTTGGTTCATCTAATATGTAAAAAGTATTACCTGTATCTTTTTTAGATAATTCTTCTGAAAGTTTGACCCGTTGTGCTTCTCCTCCTGAGAGTGTTGTGGCTTGTTGTCCGAGCGTGATATATCCCAGACCTACACTTTCTAGTGTTTTAATTTTACGATAAATATTAGGTATATTTTTAAAGAATTTTACTGCTTCTGATACTGACATTTCTAGTACATCAGAGATAGATTTTCCTTTAAATAATATCTCTAGCGTCTCACGATTATATCTCCGTCCTTGGCATTCTTCGCAGTCGACGAGTACGTCTGGCAGGAAATTCATTTCGATTACTCGCTTACCTGCACCTCCGCAAGTTTCGCATCTTCCACCTTTTACATTAAAGGAAAATCTTCCCATTTTATATCCACGTATCTTCGCTTCTGGATGATTGGTAAATAATTTTCTTATATCTGTAAATACCCCAGTATAAGTTGCAGGATTGGACCTAGGTGTACGACCGATAGCAGATTGATCTATCTCGATTACTTTATCAAGATGCTCCATACCTTTGAGACTTTTATAGGGTAGTGGCTTTTGTAAACTTCTATGAAATTTAGTTCTTAGAATAGGATATAATGTCTCATTGATCAAACTAGATTTTCCAGATCCTGATACTCCTGTCACTAAGGTAAGTGCCCCTAATGGAATCTTCATAGAGACATTCTGCAGATTATTTCCAGTAGCACCTTTAAGCTCCAAAAAATTTCCATTTCCTTTCCTTCGCTTTTCAGGAATTGGTATTTTTAACTCTCCGCTCAGATATGCCGCAGTAGTACCTTTCTTTTTGAGTATTTCTTTTGGCGTTCCTTGCTCTACTATTTCGCCACCATATTCTCCAGCACCAGGACCAATATCTATCAAGTAATCAGACGCTAACATGATATCTTTATCATGCTCGACTACGATTACTGTATTCCCTATGTCGGATAGATTTTTGAGTGCATTGATCAGTCTGTGATTATCTCTCTCATGTAGTCCTATACTTGGCTCATCCATGATATACGTAATACCTGTAAGTTGTGATCCAATCTGAGTCGCTAATCTAGTTCGTTGAGATTCTCCGCCAGATAGTGTCCGTGTAGGTCTATCTATAGTCATATAGTCTAATCCTACCTCGAGCAAAAAGCCTACCCTCATTCTTATCTCCTTTAGGACCTCTTCCGCTATGGCGTTTTGTTTTTTATTAAGATGTTTTGGCAACTCATCTATCCATTCAGCAAGCTCATCTAGATACATGTGTGCTAGTACACCAATGTGCTTATCTCCTAACTTGAAGTGCAAAGATTCCTTTCGTAAGCGATACCCTTCACAACTTGAGCAAGTATTGATCGTCATAAAGTCTTCGGCCCATCCTCGGATCTTTTCGCTCGTACTATCTTTATACCATCGGCTGAGCATATTGAGAAGACCTTGCTCTGCCAAATTGTATGTAAGATCATGCGACGAATAAGATTTTACTATAAAGCTATCATCTCCACCATGCAAGATTATCTCTAGCGCCTTCTTTGGAATCTCTTTGATAGGAGTTGAAAAACTAAATTTATACTTTTTAGCGATTGCTCTCAATTGTTTGAAAGTCATATTGTCTCTCACTTCTCCAAAAGGAACAATACCGGCATCATTGATTGACTTCGTATCATCAGGTGCGACCTTTTCCATATCCACTTCATTCACTTGACCCAAGCCTTTACACGTTGGACATGTACCATAAGGCGAATTAAATGAAAATGAATTAGGTGATGGTTCTTCGTAAGATACTCCTGACTCTGGATCCATCAATTGTTTACTGAATGGTATGATCTCATTGGCATCTACATCATTAATCATAATAAAATCTCCACCCAACTTGAGTGCCATCTGAAGTGATGCTGACAATCTATCTCTTCGACCTTCATCTACTTTGAGGCGATCGACGACTAACTCAATGTCATGTGTTTTGTATCGATCTAGTTTAAGTCCTGGCTCAAGATTTATGATTTCTCCATTGACTCTTACTTTGGTGTATCCTTTCTTTCGAGTACTATCAAATAGTTCTCTATAGTGTCCTTTTCTTGCACGCACTAATGGTGCCAATACTGCTATCTTCTTTCCATTAAAATTGTCAAGTATATGCTGGATAATTTGCTGCTCTGTATACTTAATCATCTTTTTACCAGACACGTGAGAGTATGCTTCTCCTACTCTAGCATATAACAGCCTGAGAAAATCATATATCTCAGTAGTAGTCCCTACCGTAGATCTTGGGTTCCATGCAGTTGTCTTTTGTTCTATTGAAATGACAGGGCTGAGTCCATCTATCTTCTCTACCTCTGGTCGATCGAGCTTTCCCATAAACTGACGTGCATATGATGAAAAAGTTTCCATATACCTTCGCTGCCCTTCCGCATATATCGTATCGAAGGCCAATGAAGATTTACCACTACCACTAATACCAGTGATCACCACCAGCTTATTACGTGGGATCTTGACACTAATATTCTTGAGATTATTCTCTTTGGCACCTATAACTTCTATAAATTCTTCTTCTACGACTTTTGGCATATTATATCTCTACTAATGAGGATGATAGTATAACTCACAAATAACGATGATCTGAGTGAGAAAACAGTTATCTACCAGTTTTAAATATAATAGCATTGTAAAGAGAAAGGTTTTGTCTTTGCAATGGGAATTTACTATTGAGGAGACACTGAAATGGGGAGAACCCAGTTATCTCGCTAAGAAAGGAAGTATTATACACATTGACTCGAAGGTTGAAAATCCAGATCAATATGCTTTATAATTCAAATGCACTAGCACATTAGTGACCACTTTCAGAGCAATATATGAAGATACACTTAAGGATGGAAATACTAGAGCATTAGTATTTCAAATGGACCAAACCATTCCGACTGAGGAAATAAAACAATGTATCAAAGCAGCACTAACCTATCAAATAGTCAAAAAATCCTGATTTAGGGATAACTTTAATTAAATAAAAAGCTTTAAATTAGGATCTATCTTTTCGATGGTAATTATACCGCTATGTTATGATGTCTTTTATGCTAGATGGTCATTAAAGTCTATATATCTACGATAACTTAGCCGTAACAAATAGGATTATTACTTTTGTAATCGTTATAACATAATGATATATAATATGAATCGTACCCTTACCACGTTACTATTAGTTCTTGGCGCTTTATTATTGATTCAGTGTAAAGAAGATATTAAGACTTCAGCTCAATCCTCTGTATCTATATATACTACAGGTATAGAGTCCATAGACCTGCTTACAGCCGAGATCCAAAAATCTCCTTTAGACGCAAGCCTCTACTATGAAAGAGCGAAAGCATACATGGAAAACAACGGAAACGAATACGCAGTGAAAGATGCTGAACGAGCGGTGCAGCTGGATTCTCTCAATCCTAACTACTATCATCTACTAAGTGATGCGTATATGGATTTCCGTCAGTCCAAACTAGGCCTGATGACTATGATGAGAGCAGGTACAATGTATCCTGAGCGAACAGCTACCCAACTTAAACTTGCGGAAACTCAGTACATACTGCTCCAATACGATTATGCAGTATCTACTCTCAATAAGATACTGAAGTACGAGCCCCTCAATGCTGAAGCATACTTCATGTTAGGGATGGTATTTAATGAACACGATGAAGATAAAAAGAAAGCTAAAAATGCATTCTTGACTGCTGTAGAAAATGATTCAGATTTAGTAGACGCATGGCTCATTTTAGGACAAAATGCTATGACTGAAGACGATCCTTTAGCTAAAAGATATTATCAAAATGCTATAAATGCAGAACCTGAAAACGTGAGCGCATTGCACTCCTTAGCTTTCTATCTTCAGAATAATGAAGATGTGCTCGGAGCTCAAAAACTATATAGAAAAATACATGTTCTGGATAAAAATTACTTACAAGCCAACCTTAACTCTGGTATACTCTACATAGAGCAAGATTCATTGGAAAAAGCCTATGAACAGTTCAACATCATAACTCAAAATAATCCTGGCAATCATGTCGGCTACTATTATCGCGGTGTCGTACATGAGCTACAAGGAAATCTAGAAAATGCTCTAACAGACTATCAAAATAGTATGAATATCAAACCTGATTATGAGAAGGCAGTGACTGCTACTGCAGCACTTGAAAAAGCTTTGAAGAAGTAGGTTTCAGTTGGCCGAATTCTATGTATAGTTAGAGGTCATCAATAGACTAAGTACAGAAGACAAGAGATTGATCACGGAAATTGTCTTGGAATATTGTAAGCGTTTCTTTGAATCGCTGCCAAAATACTCTGTCACTTTTTTCTGCGAAAAACGCTATATTCCTTTAGTAATACTTTGCACTACCTTAAACTCGCTTAAGAATACTTTTGCTAGAACTCGTAATACCGTATAAATTGGAATAGCAACTACCATACCTATGATACCTCCTATCTTAGCGCCCATAAGTACTACTATAAATATCTCAAGTGGATGTGCCTTCACAGATTTAGAAAATATATTAGGTTGCAGTATAAAATTATCGAGCAATTGCATCACCATAAATACTCCCATTACTTTGAACAGCAGTGGTAACATCTCATCATAGAACGGCAATGCCAAATTGGATGACAATGTAATTAATACTGCAAATGATGCCCCTAGTATCGGACCTATATATGGAATGATATTCATGAGTGCTGCAAAAAACCCAATTAACAGAGCATTCTTAACACCTAGTATACTCAATGCTAGAGATACAAATATCGTAATGATCATAATCTGAACCACTACTCCTACAAAATATCTTATAAGTAATTTAGAAGATTGGTCTATCGCGGTGAAAGTCTGCCCTTCATACTTGTTGGGGAGGACAGAGGTAATCATATTATTAAACAATCCTTGCTCTTTCAGAAAGAAAAATGCGATGAATAAGATCGACATAAGCGCTACCAATATATTACCAAAGAAACCTACGAACGAAGAGAATATTGATGGAATAATAGAGGGATTAAAATACTTATAGATTCCTTTATGAATATCTAATAGTCCATCTTCGTCACCAGCCACATTGTCGAGTTTCGACTGTTCGTGATATATCGCCTCATTATCAATATTAATTACTAGAGCTATATTAGTACCTACTTTCGTCGAGTCATTGAGCAGCGAATCCAATGGAATAACCTGTGTAGCTACTATCGGCTTTTTTTCAAGAATAGGCTCTACAAAGACTTCCATAATTTTGGGTGCTCTATCTTCCATTAGGCCACGGTTAACGAGCCACTGATTCCAGTCATTAATTGGCTGCTCTAGTCCTCCAATCATCTTATTATAATCTACTGTAGTCAGGTTTTTAGCTTGCTGTAATAGCGGAGGAATAAAAATCCATAATATTAACCCTATCAGCAACACAAATAAACCTACTGTGATTCCAGCAGCCACATTTTTGCCGAGGTATTTTCTTAATTTCATCACGATAGGTGCACCTACCATGGATAATGCCCATGCCAATACTACATAAGTCGCTATATCACTGAAGTAATATAGGAGCCCACTTACTAAGGCTAGCGGTAAAAGGGCGAGTAGATATTTCTTGTCAAATTTCAACTGTGGTTAGTTTATTTACTAATACAATTTACACAATCTATACCACAAAAAATTTGGGTGGTACAGAATACCGATTATTATAATCTTATGATATAAAATAACTAAGAATTATAGACTTCTACAAACTCGAATTTACTGTCTTACAAATATTTGCTCCATTTACTAAAACGAAGACCCTATCTTAATGACAAGGTCCTCGTTTCTATCTTATTTATTCAATATAAAGTGACATACAACTGCATTACTTAGAGATCATGACTCTAAATACTGCTTTGTCGTCATTAGCTAATACTTCTATAAGATGCATACCAGATGTGAGTCCTAGGCCGTCAATATTGATCTTTTCTGTATGTTGACCGGCTGTTCGCTGACCACTGATTGAAGATACATCAGCGACCTTGCTGCCTAATGTATTGTAGATACTCACTTTGACATCTGATGCTTTAGCCAAATCAAAATTAAGTACTACATAATCACTGGCAGGGTTTGGGAATACTTCGAAAGTATGTCCAGACTCTGTCTTATATGTACTTACTGGATCAGAGCTAAATACTGCGATCAACTCTTCATCTTGTATCAATCTGATCGTAGATTTAAAATTAGTAGGCTCGGCTACTGCTGTTCCATTAATAGTTTCCCAATGGCTGAAATACCAATCATCTTCGTCGAAAGCTCTAGCTTTGATGATATTTTCCATACCATCAAAATATTTACCTGTCCAAGGCATCTCTCTAATATCAAGTGTATTTAGGTCGATTTCTCCTACTCCCTCTGGAGAAGTATTGAGAGTCAAGTTATATGATGTTGTGATAGAATCGAAGCACTCCATTCCTTCACCTATAAGCTCACACCTTTGCTCTACGAATTCTCTAAGCAGCACTACATTTCCTTCCCACTCCTCCAAAGTTCCTCCCCATCTTGCGATCTGTCTTGGCATCTCTGGTCTGATCTCTGCCACCATAGCATCTAGTGTAGTCAGCATGTTTTCACAGCTATAAACTGTATTAATTAAGTCTGCCTGACGAGAATAGTATAATTGTCTAAACTCATCACTTTCTTCCTGTAGTTTTAAAAATATTTTTTCATGCTTACCGATGTTACCATTTACTGATAGAAACTCAGATGTATTGGTACCGTACTCAGTTATGAAATCATATCTAGCTTGGCAGCTATTGTCCCAATTGCTTTCACAACAAGCTTCGTCTTGCTGAATTACCCAATTGAATATAGGGTCATCGCTTTCATAAGGACTACTAATCCCTACTGTAGCGCAATCTACCGGAGTTAAATAATTATCATTAAACCCATCTCCGCCGCCGCTGCCCCAGCCGCCGAAAAAGTCATCCATATAATCAGATATTTCATCTATATCGCAAGCTTCTGCATTTGGAGTTTCATTAGGTACTCCCGTATAGTTTATATAATATCCATAAGTAGCGTCCATATCCCAGACGATATATCCCCACTTCTTATGAGATCCATCAGGATTCAGTCCTCTCCACCAGCCAGTGTTATAGTTGAGCCAATCTTTGGCAACTGTATTGAGATTGACAGCCATATAATCTATTAGAGATTGTACTTGATAATTGTCTTTTACATATTGGTAATTTTCTTCTATACCCATATCATTGTTGAGAATAAACTCTCTGAATTGTATCCAATCGAATAAGGCTTGATATCCACCATACTCTGCTTCAGTTTGTCCCCAAGTAGATAAAAATTGTACTTCAGGCTTTTCGTGTCCATAATACTCTTTTATGTAATCATGATCTACTGGACGTTCTCTCAATCCATATACACCCCAGTATTCCCCATTGAGAAACACTACTACTCTCTCTACTGCTCTTACATCTACTTTCATTCCTCCATCCTGGGCTATCTGATGTACGAATTCATCTCTCACGTGCGTACTACCGACGTGTGATCCTCCAAGATTACCATCTTGTCTTGCTGGATAGTTATCATCTCCAGAAGCTCTAAGGATAATTCTTTGATATTCATCTCTATCCGAATATTCAAAAAGCTCCGTATTAATAGCTTTATTATATCCCATCTCATCTCTACTCACCCAATCAATACTTCTATGATCTAGTGCCCAACTATCTTGTCCATGTCTATTCAAATCACCAAATGATGCAGCTTGCCTTTCTCCTAAAGCATCAAAATATTCTAATGATCCTACTGGTTTAAATTCTCTCGTTTGGATCAAATCATCTCTGTCATTAGCCAAAAGTTGGATGCCGTCAGCAGCTATACTGAATACTGGCAGTGAAATGTTTTCATCAATAAATAACGTAATGAAATCCATTTTTCCTGGAAGTATCTGCATATCTGTACTGAATGATCTTGCTTTGATTACAGTATTCTCTGTCACCTCGAAAGCTCCAGTATACTCTGGTGAATCTTCTTTTACATTAGTAGCATCGAAAGTATATCTCAGTACCGAGTTAGGTTCATTATTAGTTATAGTCACTGATTGTGTCCCTTCGTAAAATCCTGCTTCGAGATCGATAGTCGGAGTCTCTGTATAGCCAGAGTATAACGGAGATCCATTATTAGATTGATTAAATGATGGGGTTGTGGTGAGCATCCAATCGTCCGCACCATCTGTTACTCGTATCCTCGATGTCTCTACAAGATCTATTCGTAAATTTCCAAGATTTTCAACAATATCACTCTCAATTAATGTCGTCTCATAGGGAATTGATTGCATTACTTCCGCAGATGGATCTGAGAGTATTAGCGTTTCTCCGCTACCAGTTTGAGATAGCTTAAAGTTAGTATGATATTCTGCAGGACTATTAGATCCACTTTTGAATACTTGGTCTCTACCAGAACAAAGGAAAACTAGGTGATCATTAGCTCCTATAACAACGCCATCTGGTATCTCCCATTTCTCAGGCTTGGACTCTTTATCCGATAGGTGCCATCCTGATAAATCTACAGCTGACGAACCAGAATTATAAAGTTCTATCCAATCTTCTGTCTTATCGAATTGATCAACATATTTAGTCAAATTAGATGCTGAGTACTCATTGATAACTACTTGTGCTGTCATGCTAGTTAAAAATATCATAACGAGTAGAAGTGTAATATTTATCTTCATAGTTTAATTAGTTGAGACTAAATAGTCTTTAATTTTCGAGATATAATGTAACCCTAAATATAAGTACCACAATGGACTAATAAAGACTGAAACAGTATAATAATTCATAACATCATCCACTAAGACATATTTAATAAAAACACATGGATGCGTGCAACAGGATTGAAAATATATCATGCAAGGCTTTTTTCGGTCATTATTTTACTATCATTAAACTCATATTGAAAAATCCACCATAATAAAATACCTACCCATAGCGGTTGTACTGGTATTTATCGTCTCATCATGCTCTTCTGCTAAAGATTCATTGCTAAGCCAAGATGCCAGCTTAGAAATATAATGAGAACTGCTAGTTACACTTCTAGCGTGGCAACACTCAATAGCATAATGGTAAATAGCTACTGCCAAGGCTTTGGCGCTGAAGGAGTGCAAGTATGAGCTGCGACGTAAGGACCTTTTATTTTTAAAAAAAATTAGAATAAATACTCTTACTTCCGATACCAATTAACATTGTAAATAGTATTGCAGTCATATTTGTACCTTGGCGTCTTATATGAGCAAGTCGCAGTACAAATTTATAATCCAACAAAAAGCAAGAGAACTAGGCTTTTCAGGCGTATCTTTCGCTAAGGCAGAGCATATGGATGTCGAAGCTCTCAGATTAGAGGAGTGGCTAGGTGGTGGCAATCATGGTACGATGGGCTATATGGAAAACCACTTCGATCTTCGCACCGATCCTACTAAGTTGGTGCCCGGCGCCAAGACGGTAATCAGCCTCATGTTCAACTATTACAATGAGGACACACAGCATGATCCAGAGGCACCCAAACTAGCCATGTACGCCTATGGCCGAGACTATCATAAAGTGGTAAAGAAGAAACTCAAGTATCTCATGAAATACGTCAGAGAAGAGATAGGTGAAATCGATGGTAGGGCATTTGTGGATAGTGCCCCTATACTAGAGCGAGACTGGGCACGTAGATCAGGAATGGGATGGGTAGGTAAACATTCGTTACTGCTCAATCCTAAGGAAGGGTCATACTTCTTCCTGTCCGAGATTATATGCGACCTTGAGATCGAGCCAGACTCCCCTATCAAAGATCACTGTGGAACCTGTACAAGATGTATCGAAGCTTGCCCTACGGATGCCATCAGCGAAGAAGGCTATGTGATGGATGGTAGTAAATGTATCTCCTACCTCACCATTGAGCGCAAAGAAGAAATTCCAATAGAATACAAAGACTTAATGGATAACTATATGTTTGGCTGCGATATCTGCCAGCAAGTCTGCCCTTGGAATAGATTTGCTAAACAGCATAAGGAACCAGATTTTCAACCCAAAGCAGGCATGCTTGATATGAGTCGCAAAGATTGGATGGAAATCACCGAAGAAGTCTTTGACCGTATATTCTTCGGGTCGCCTGTTAAGCGTACTGGGTTTGAAGGTCTTAAACGAAATCTGCGATTTCTTAATGATAGGCCAAATGATTGAATTTTAAATGACTGGATGAAAAATAAGAATGAGAACATGGCTCGATTATGACAAGGTTTGTCATTTGCTTTCAAATTGATTAGTATTAGTCTTTGTTCTTTCTTTCATCATATTTTACACTCATTAGTAGGGGTTGAATCCTATTACAAAAGCGATTATCTTGCGACTCGTTAGATTAGCAGTTTATGACAATGACAATAGCTTACGTTTACCAAATGTCAAGGATATCAAGGAAATGATCTAAGTAATTACTTACAAACTAAATAAGAAACGGCCATGATGGAAGGCGTAGACCCTCAATTACTAGAAGACTTCATCCTTGACGGATTACATGAAGATATCCAAGATGGAGATCACACTTCACTTGCTTGTATCCCTGAGGATAGCACCAGTAAAGCGAGACTACTCGTAAAAGATACAGGTGTATTGGCAGGAGTTGATCTCGCTCGGATGATATTTAAACATCTTGATCCTGAGGCCCAGTTCGAAATGATGATAGAAGATGGTAGTGATGTAAAATTTGGCGATGAGGCTTTCTATGTAACATGCAAAAGTAGAGCACTACTTATGGGAGAACGTCTAGTACTCAATGCGATGCAGCGTATGAGTGGAATAGCAACTATGAGCAGTAGGTTCATGATGGAAGTAGAAGGTACAGATGTAACTATTCTAGACACTCGAAAGACTACACCATTACTCAGGTTCATAGAGAAGTGGGCAGTTCGCATCGGAGGTTGTACTAACTATAGAGACGGTCTATACGACTGGATCATGATAAAAGATAATCACATCGATGCCGCAGGAAGTATTACTGATGCAATTACTCGAGTACACAAGTACTTAAGAGAAACACAGAAAGGACTTAACATAACTGTAGAAGTACGTAACTTAGTAGAACTACACGAAGTACTAGATATCGGTGGGGTGACACGTATTATGTTAGATAACTTTGAATTACCTATACTCGCAGAGGCTGTTCAGACTATTGGTGACAAATTTGAGTCCGAAGCATCTGGAGGAATCAACCTGCATACGGTACGTAAAATCGCGAATACTGGAGTTGGATTTATATCAGTCGGTGCGCTTACACACTCTTCGGGAAGCCTAGATCTGAGCCTCAAGGTAGTTAAGGAATAAGGGTTGGTAGACTTCTCGAACAACAAATTTTATAAGTGTCTTGAAGATTTATCTTGAATATTAATAAGACAGAGACCTGCTACATTGCTCTAGATTATTTTGACAATTATGAAAGTTTCCCGATCTGCATCAAAAAAAATTAAGACTATTTACGTTATTTTGAAATAATAGTCCTAAGCCATTGCATTATATTATGAATTGTATAAATTTGCAATCGCTTAAAAAAGCATGGGCCTATAGCTCAGTTGGTTAGAGCATCTGACTCATAATCAGAGGGTCTGGGGTTCGAGTCCCTGTGGGCCCACCCATTAAAAACCTTCCGTGTCAATAGATACGGAGGGTTTTTTTGTTTTAGTGATATTGATGGGCGACTATATCTCAGAATTAATAGACTTCATATTCTCAAACCAGCAAAATACTCTAATTTAAAATGTGGTATATTTATTATGCACATCATTGATTTAGACCAATAGATATGAGATACTCTATTAAAATATTTATTTATCCTGTGATCGTTTACTTCGTGGCGGGTTATAGTTCTTTAGACGCTCAAATGATTACTAATGGTGGGTTCGATGGTGGTTCGACAGATTGGAATATTGACTGTAATTGTAATTCATCAGGAAACTGTATCGAAATAAATCCTGAAACGGTCTATGGTGGCAGTAATCCAGGAAATCCAGTTGCCGAGATTGATGGTCATAACAATTCAAATTCGACTAATGATGATCGCATTCTCTGCCAAGAAGTAGATTGCTTTATTCCGGGACTTTTATACAGTCTCAATTTTTTAGCTGCCAGAAGATCTAGTACAGTAACTCCTGACCCAGTTTCTATCCAAGTAGAAATTGAAAATGGGGAAGTATTATCCACTAATATTGATAGATCGGGACCCTTTAATTGGATTGGTGAATCTTTAGTGTTTCAAGCCACTCAGACCTCGCATTTAATTTCATTCAAGCCTAATTTCACAGGCAGTTTCGGTATGCTAATTGATAATATCAGTATCACTCAAGAATACAGCATTTCTATTGATCCTGTGGGTACTTTCTGTGATGGTGATTTGCCATTGCAATTGACATCAAGTCCACCTGGTGGAATCTGGAATGGCCCTGAGGTAAATTTGACGGGGACTTTTGATCCTACATTGACTGGACCTGGATTTTATGAACTCTTATACATCCTAGACACACCAGTCGGCTGTCCTCCTCAAATGGAGAATATTATTATTGAAGTCACAGCCAACCTTTTAGCACAGATTACACCAATTGATCCTCTTTGCGAAGATGCAGATCCTATTCAGCTTATTGGAAATCCTGCTGGTGGAGTCTGGCAAGGAGTTGGAGCAGATGGAATGTTTAACCCAGCAGATTTCGGAGTAGGGATACATCAAGTCTTATATCAAGCTCCAGGAGATTGCCAAACTACTGACCAACTCGAAATAAAAATCAATCCGCTTACTCTTCCAACAGTCAACATGCCTAATGCAATTTGTAAAAATGAACAGTCTATTCTTTTGAATGCTGATCCACCTAATGGAAATTGGGGTGGTATCGCCAATGAATCTGGATTGATTAATCTTGAACTCTATAACCCAGGACTTCATCCTGTTACTTATCAATATACTAACGAATATGGCTGCAAGGCATTCGTTGAATTGGAACTCGAAATTGTAGAAGCAGTAAGTGCTGGAACAAGTCCTGGAATTATCGAAGTGTGTAATGATAATGAATCTATTAATCTCTTCGAAGAATTGACAGGTGCATCTACAGGTGGCAGCTGGCATGATTTGTCCATAAATAAATCACCTAATTTTGTGAATGGCATTTTGGAAACAGCAGGTTTATCTCCAGGAGTCTATACTTTTGAATATAAAGTTAACGGTGTCTCACCATGTCCTGATGATACCGAAAAGATTATCATCGAAATAGAAGATCCCATTACAGCAGGTGAGCCCTCAGACAATATAGCCTTCTGCGAAGAAGAAGATATAACAT
>TARA_B110000879_G_scaffold26448_1_pt1 | contig 17724 bp, 16 predicted proteins | sample TARA_B110000879 | Tara Oceans TARA_B110000879 (sample SAMEA4398094) | marine metagenome | biome: Polar Biome; feature: [SRF] surface water layer (ENVO:00010504); material: water (ENVO:00002006), including particulate matter (ENVO:01000060) such as... | depth 5 m
CAAATGGTAAATGCGGTTTTGAAAAACCCACAGCGAGAAAAAATGGTTGTCCTGGTTTCTTGGCAAAGGCTGTCAGCCGAGCAACCGCTTCATCAGCCACTTTTCCATCACCATAAGTATTATCTGGTACAATACCTCCGTTTTCTATCGCAGGTCCTCTCGTCCTTCCTTTTGCGTCCTTGACCTGAGCACCCAGCGCCGCCTTCGTATGATAGTGCCCTCCTTTTGGCTTCCATGGTCGCTTACTCCATCCTTGGGGAAAGTCATCATCCTGCGCATGGTAGATCTTTCCCAGAGAAATAGTGGTGTAGCCATTCTGCTTAAAATGCTGTGGCAAGCTGAGCACATTAGGTTGTTTTTCTCTCATTGGAGTGAAGTAGTTCCAAACCATGCTCGTTTCGGGTCGGGAACCAGAAAGCAGGCTAGCTCGCGAGGCTCCACATACAGCTACCTGACAATACGTTCGCTCAAACAGAAATCCCTCTTTAGCTAACTTATCAATGTTTGGTGAATGAATATGCTTGGCACCATAGCATCCCAGTTCAGGCCTGAGATCATCGATAGATAACATGAGAACATTTGGCTTATCGGTGGCTGCATGGAGCAAACTTGTGAGAGAGATAATGACTGTAATGACCGATATGATTGAATATTTCATGTAATGATATGTCTGTGATCTAAATTATATTTTGATGATCGCCTTAGCTTATTTCTTTTTCTTCTTCCTGATGTTACCAGTTTGGCGACTGTTAGCCAGGGCTTCAGTAGCGGCACCCTTATCCCCTTGAGATTCCATCCATGCATCCAAACGACCGGAGAGATCTTTTCTTAGCTCTACTAGTTTCGGATCATCGATGAGATTGATTAGACAATGTGGGTCGTTTACAATATCGTAGAGTTCCTCAGCTGGGCGGTGTTGATATTTTTCAGTCATGGCAAGTGCGTGCTTATCACCAGCCTCTCCTTTTTGGAGCCATGTCCCCCATAGATTACTATTATTACTGTTAGCGATTGTGACTAAATTTTTAAAAGGTTCCGTGTGATTGAGGTTGCGGATATAACGATGGGTTTTCGTCCCAGCGGAACGCACACCATAGTTCTCGGACCCAGAGTGAATACCTCGTGTGGTTTGTAGCCCATAGGTGTATTTTTTATGCTCAGTCACCTCCCCTTTTAGCACAGAAAGGAAAGAACGTCCGTCCATCGTGTTCGGAGTTTTGAGAGCTGCCGCGTTGAGAAATGTAGGTGTAACATCAACATATTCGACTAAGGCATCTGATTGAGAACCCGGCTTGATTTTACCAGGCCATCTCACGATCATCCCAGATGCTAATCCCATTTCATAACAAGTCCACTTAGCAAAAGGAAACGTAGAACCCTGCTCTGAAATGACCATCACTAGGGTGTCCTTAGCAAGGTCGTGTTTATCGAGCAATTTGAGCAACGCTCCACATTGAGCATCGAAGTAAGTAATCTCCGCAAGATACTTAGAATACTTGTTCCTTGTGACAGGGGTATCCACGAATGATGGCGGTAACTTGAGACTAGCAGGACCGTAAACGGAAGCATCACCCTTATCATAGGGCTCATGCGGCTCATTAGAACAGGCAATCAAACAAAAGGGAGTGTCTGATTTTTTGGAATCAACGAGTAATTTTTCAATCACTGGATAGGGACTCGCCTTTGCCGGATCCGCTTGCTTGAATTCCTGTGAATACTCAAATGGAAAAGAAACTCTAGGGCCGATGTGAGTCTTGCCAGATAAAGCCACTCGGTAACCAGCAGCACGTAAATAATGCGCGATGGATTTCGTCCCAGGATAAACCTCGGTATGGTTAGGCCACGCACCAGACTTCACAGGATAAATACCAGTGTATAAATTGTGACGCGTGGGTGAACACATAGGAGCCGCCTGAAAACAGCGAGACATCTGCATTCCCTGTTTAGCCAAACGATTGAGGTTTGGAGTTTTCGCCTGACCACCATACAACTCTAGATCAAGATAGGTGCAATCATCTGCAACGATGAGAACCAAATTAGGCTTATCGGCTGCAAACGTTGTTAAAGTCGTAATCGCCATTAAAAATAGACTAAGCAGTGATGTGAATTTCATATTATCCATTAAGTTCATAAATATTGTTTTCAAGGTTCAAACCTTATGCTGAGTGAAAATAACTTTTAAGCAATATCTATCAATATAGCCAATTGACTTTAATTTGTCATGACAAAGAGAGCCTCTCCACAAGCACTCGGGGCCTCATCAATCATCAAAAAACGTGTCCTCATGCGAATACACCGGCGCACAGCAACAGAGGAAGCGGATATCTGTGATCGCTTTGATCTGATGCCGTGCGCTGGATGCGATGAGAATCGCATCACCTGGCGCGACATCACGCACTTCACCATCGATTTCCATCACGCCCTGACCCTCCAGCATAAAATAGATTTCCTCACTCAGCTTATGATAGTGTCGCTGGGTTTCACCACCTGCGGGTAAGCTTGCCTCAGCCAAGCTTTGTTTTTCCACCGGTGCATTGGTAGCATCAAGAATACTGCGGATAGTAGATCCATCAGCGGTGGTAAAGGATTTCTGCTTCGTTAGCTGGTTAACAATCATGCCGCTTGGTAACAGATTCATAGGGTAGGATCAACCTCCATTGCACATTCAGGGGAGAGGAATATCCGTGGTTCTAGAGTCAGTAAAATCAGGCTTTCTGCGCACGCTGGATGGCTGTCAACCCACACAGCTTTAACCAAATAAAATAATTTTCGCATTTTAGTATTTCCTTCGTTGCCATATCCGCTACACCACCGCTGTGCTAGCTATTAAACAACTAAAAGTCGAATTCGGAGCGCGGGTGATCTTTGAAGATCTCTCGTTTACTGTATTAGAAAAAGAACGTATCTCCTTCGCGGGCCATAACGGTGCCGGTAAGTCCACGCTCATGAAGTGCATCGGCGGCATGCTGGAGCCTAATGCGGGGAAAATAGCTAAACCTAAGCATTGTAAAATAGGCTACCTACCTCAGGAAGGTATCCATATTTCTGGCGTCACACTCTGGGACGAAACTGAATCAGCATTCGCTGAGGCCAAGAAGATCCAAGATGAGATAGACGTCTTAGGGGCCTTGCTAGACACACAAGACCCATGCGAGCAGGAATTCATGGACACGCTTGATAAAATTGGCGGTCTCGAAGTCCTGTTAGAACACTTTGACATCAGTAGAATCAAGCCCAAGGTCGAGTCGGTTCTCACTGGTCTCGGCTTTAAACGGTCTGACTTCCAGCGCGACTGTTCAGAGTTCTCCGGTGGTTGGCAGATGCGGATTGCGATGGCAAAACTTTTCCTCCAAGAGCCCGCCGTCCTTCTTCTGGATGAGCCAACTAACCACCTCGATATTGATTCGCAGCAGTGGATGGAGCAATATCTAATCAACTATTCTGGCGCGATCATCATCATTTCTCACGATCTAGCACTACTCGATATTCTCACCAAGCGCACCATCGCCTTCCATCAAGGAAAGGCAGAGGAATACGCTGGTAACTACTCATACTACCTCAGGGAATCTGCCCTCCGCAAGGAGATCAAGATGAAGCAGTATTTATCTCAGAAAAAGGAAATCGATAAGGCGAAGGCATTCATTGATCGCTTCCGCGCTAAGGCGTCGAAAGCGACTCAGGCACAGTCTAGACTCAAAGCGCTAGAGAAAATTGAAATTATCGAGATCGATCAAGAAGATGCGGTGATGAACTTCACCTTCCCCAAACCTCCTCCCAGCGGACAGTCAGTCGCTAGGCTGGAAGACGCTTCTAAATCTTATGGAACCACTGAGATCTTTGAGGGATTCAACTTTGAAGTAGAAAAGGGCGCGCGTATAGCCATCGTAGGACCAAATGGTGCTGGTAAATCCACTTTCTGCCGCCTCATCACTGGCCAAGAAGCACCTGACTCTGGCGAATACACTCTCGGCAGTAAATCAGCCATTTCCTTCTTCTCACAAAACCACGCTGACGAACTAGACCCGGAACTCTCAGTGCTAGAAACTTGTCAAGAAGTCTCCTCACGTGAAAACGCACCACTGGTTAGAAATATCCTCGGTTGTTTCCTCTTCCGAGGTGATGACGTCTTCAAGAAAGTAGGCGTCCTTTCTGGTGGTGAACGATCCCGGGTAGCACTCGTCCGGATGCTCATCCAACCGGCGAACTTCCTCATCCTCGATGAACCGACTAACCACCTCGATGTCCAGTCTCAAGCAGTGCTCCAGCGAGCACTCAATGAATACCCTGGCTCTTACCTCATCGTCTCTCACAACCGCTCATTCCTCGATCCCATCGTTACGCGCACCCTAGAATTCAGGCCAGAAGAAGAGCCTAGACTCTACCATGGAAACGTCACCTACTTCATCGATAAAAAAGCTGAGGAAAAGGACATCGCCAAGCAAGCCGCTAAGCATGCTAAGGCAAACCAACGTGCTAGCTCCAAAGTAGCAACTAGCACTAGCACTAGCACCGCTGACAGCGGTAGTAAGGTATCGCGCAAGGACCAACGCAAGCGGGATGCAGATATAAGGCAAAAGCGCAGTTCAATCTTGGCGCCTCTGGAATCAGACCTAGTGGCTCTCGAAGGCGAAATAGCAGAGATAGAAGCAGGGCAAGCCAAACTTACCAAGCATATGTCCTCTACTGAGATATCCACTGATGGGGCAAAAATGCAGGAGGCCTCCATCGCTTACAACGTCCTTTCCGATAAATTAGAAACAACTTATTCAAAATGGACTGAAGTCTCTGATAAGATCGAGAAATTCAATGCAGAATTCAATGAATAATTGGTAGAATTAATTCGGCCCATTAAAAGTACTAGTATTACGTGATTTTATTTTATACACTAAATTTGCTTAGCGAGTTCTTCGATGTATATTTGAAATTAATGTGTATCGAATTACTTACAGACTCGCAGATCGACAGAACCACATTCAACAACCTACATTAGACATGGATTACACACCGACAAACCCTACAAAACTTTCTCCATCAGATCTCCTCAGCGAAGATACCGATGACATGACAGACTTTGCCGCTCCGCCCACAGAGGCACTGAAGGCTGATGCAGTAGAAAAAGCTAAAAACTTCCGCAGCTACGCTGGAGAAAAAGCAGCTGCAATCAAGCAGGAAGCGAGCGCGAAAATCAAACAAGGTACTGAAAAAGCCAAAGAATTACACGTGTCTGCTGAAGACTACATCAAAGAAAATCCTACAAAATCCGTTCTCAGTGCAGTAGGTGTTGGCGTGATCATCGGCCTCATTCTACGCCGGTAATTCTCCCTTCTCTATTCATCAGGACTTCTAGTTTCACCCACGGTTCAAGTAAGAAGTAGCAGCGATCAACACTGCTCGCTACTTGTCCCCCGTGAAGCTTCTAAGAACAATAAGTATCCCTCATGGAGACCAAACAATATCAAGAGCAATCTCAGCGATCTCCTGACAGACGTCCATTAGACTCTGCTTCCCGAGATACAGAATCGCATGAAGGGCTTAAGCAGGCTGCCATGTCGCTAAAGGATTCTAGCCTAGGCTATATACAGGCTAAGACTGAACTGGCAGCCATCGAAGCTAAAGAAGCCACTACCTTTGCCAAGCAGAAGATCAGCTTGGGTATCGTCACCGCATTCTTTGCCACGTTCAGCTACGCGCTCTTGCTCATCCTAGCTTATGGGATCATCCTCCAGTATCCAGGTAAATACATCAGTAATATCTCTAAAATCACCACCCTGAATGACTCGAATGCAGTCATCCTGCTGATGATGGTTTTTAACTTCTTTCTCTTCCTTATCTACCTGGTAAAACTCAGGAAGAAACCTCAGGAAGAACTCTTCTCACTGACAAAATCTGAATTTCAGAAAGACAAACAATGGCTCGCAGAGATCAATCAAACCAACGGAAACTAGAACTGCTCAAGCAGCTCACTAACCACCGTAAGGATATCAGCTTCAAGAAGCAGGTGCTCATCCAACAAATCGCTGAGAGTAAAGAGCAGTTGCAGGACAAAATCAATATCCCTAAGCTATTCTGCAGCAAGATTAAGTCTTCATACGCTAACAGCCCTGCTAAGTGGTTTATTGGATCTGCGCTAGGTGGACTCCTCATTTCCAAACTCTTCTTGGGCCCCATTTTCAAAAAGCAGCAAGAGAAAAACCAAAAAGGCTCGCACGGTCTCTTCTACAGCATCGTCGCCATGGCTGCCCGCCCGTTGATCAAATCCTTCCTCATCGGTAAAGCGAGAGATTACCTAACGCAGAGATTTCTAATTCAAGAACAACAACAAACATTCCAGTAAGATTCTGACCACTACAACAGGACGTAGAACAACTTCCCTTGTCTTTACCCCATCAAATCAAAGGTTAAAAACCTCTTCTACATTATTTCTCAACTTTAGCGTTTATTTCTCTGCCCTACCCCGCTTGAATGGTTGCCATGATCAATCTGCCACCATGGGATAGCCCCTTCTACGCTGTAGCCACATTTCTATTTGGCATCTGTGTGGGGTCTTTTCTCAATGTAGTCATCTACCGCGTGCCCAGAGGGCTGAGCATCAATCAGCCAAAACGCTCATTCTGTCCCAGCTGTAAGAAGGAAATACCTATCTCGCGAAATATCCCGCTACTCACTTGGCTTATCCAGTGGGGGAAATGCGCTGAGTGCAAATGCTCTATACTAAGCCGCTACTTCTGGATTGAGCTCCTCACCGGCCTGCTCTGGCTTGCTTGTTGGTATTCATTCCCTAATCCCCTCCTGGCAATATTCTATATGCTCCTCGGAGCCATCGCTCTAGTCATCTGCGCAGTGGATATAGAGCTAATGCTGATCCCGAGAGCCTTCACGATCATCGCCGCAGTCATCGCGCTCATCGGCGGAGCGTTGATGCCCGAGAGGTTTGGATTATTATTCACTTGGAAAGAAGGTCTCGCCTACTCAGCATTCGGTCTAGCTATCGGCTGGGCAGCGCTCTGGCTGGTAGTTCTGTTAGGTAAGGTGATGTTTGGGAAACGCAATTTCAGCTTTGAAAATACCACTCCTTGGGAGTTGCGCGAGCCTGAGGAAGAAGATGACGAACAAGAAATCTGCTTCGTCATCGATGATGAAATGATTCTATGGTCGGATATTTTCTTCCGCAAGTCAGACAAGCTCATCGTCGATGGACTCACTGAACTCAACATTGATGGCTCTCCCCGCTCCGCGAAATTACTAGAAATCAGAGATACCTACATCCTCGTTGACGGAGAAAAATTAAACATTGAAGAACTCAAATCACTCAATGGAAAAACCACCTCCGCCACCATTCCACGTGAGGCAATGGGCATGGGCGATGTCGATCTACTCGCCGTCCTCGGAGCCACCTTTGGTGCGCCCTCGTTGCTGATTATCGTGCTATTCTCCTGCATATTCACCATTCTCATCGCCTTCCTCGGCCGCTTAGGGTTTGGAAAAATGATCCCCTTCGGCCCAGCTCTTATCGCAGGCGGAGTCTTCTGGCTACTCTACGGACAATCCGCATGGAACTGGTATATGTCGATCTTCGTGAGCTAAAACATAAAACCTACTTAAACACATACTGCTTCCCAGAAACCTTCACACTAGGCGGGACTTTATTTTTCTCAAAGACATCATAGCCAGTCTTCAGATTTCTCCAGAAGCCATGCCACTGATGGCCATTCATCTCCTTCAGTTTCGCATCAGTCATTCTAAATGGAAAACTATGCACCGGAACCGATCCCTGACCATTGCTAATCGCCGCGGCACAGAGCGTGTAAATTTCCTCCACGTAGTAATCAGTCATCGCAAAGCAGCCAGCCGAAACCTGGTTTCCATGCACCATCAGTGAGTGCCCCGTCCGTCCGTGCGCTCGATCGTATCTGTTAGGGTAGCCGAGATTGAATGAAAGGTGGAATCTGCTCTGCGGATTCAGTGCTCGCCTCCCAACACTATAAAACCCCTCAGGCGCCTGCATATCTCCCTCAAGCACCTTAGGCCCCAAATGACCAGACATCCCCATGATACGGTATCTCTTGAACTCCTGGTATTTTTGGGTCTTCTTATTCAGCACCCATACCTCTAACTCACGGGTCTGCTTGATCACTCTAATGAAAACTGGATTTCCCACCGCGATCCCAGTCTTAAACATTTCTTGCCTTAGTCTAGGCGTCACCCGCTTCGCCGCATCAGCCGCCCGCTTGGCTCCATTAGCATAATCACGCTCAGAAAGTTCTGAGGGATTAGTCGTATCGATGACCTTCGCAACACCAATCGCAGATGAACCCGCAAAAGTGAACAAGCACGCAATGCATAATACCCATACCATAAGGTTATTAGAGGTAAGTTTTTTCATTTTGGTAACTATACCTACGTAACTCTCGCTTTTCAACTTTCAAATCTGGAGTAGTTCCCTACCATTTAGCTATGTCGAACCAAACTACCCAAACCAATCACATCGCAATCATCGGGGGCACTGGTCTCTATAAAATGGACGGCTTTTCACTCCAAGAAGAAATCATCATCCACACTCCCTACGGCCATCCATCCGATGCCATCATGAGCGGCACGCTAGCGGGCAGACAGGTCTATTTCCTACCCCGTCACGGCAGAGGCCACACCATCCTACCCCATGAGATCAACCACCGTGCAAACATCTGGGCACTGAAATCACTCGGCGTCTCCTACATCATCTGTGTCACCGCTGTAGGCAGCTTACAGGAACAATACGCACCCAGAGACATCGTGCTATTTGACCAGTATTTTGACCGTACTAGCAGAAGAAATGAGCATACCTTTTTCGGAGATGGCATCGCCGCACACATCTCCTTTGCAGATCCTATTAGCGAGGGGCTCCGTTCTATCCTCAGCACTGCTGCTAAAGATGAAGGCTGTAACGTCCACGATGGCGGCACCTACGTCAATATGGACGGACCCGCATTTTCCACCAGAGCAGAAAGCACCGCGAACCGTCAGCTAGGATTCGGTGTCATCGGCATGACGAACGTCGCCGAAGCTAAGCTAGCTCGGGAAGCAGAGATCTCCCTAGCCACCCTAGCCATGATCACAGACTACGACTGCTGGAAAGTAGAAGAAGAGCCCGTCACTCTCCAAACCGTGCTAGGTCACCTTACAGAAAACTCTAATAACGCACAAAAAGTCATCCAACGCGCCATCCAGCAGATCCCCACCGACGCCACCTGGCCAGAGCACAGCACCCTCAGCCAGTCCATTGTCACCCAGCCAGAGCACTGGCCAGCCGACACAGTAGAAAAGCTTCGACCCATCATTGAGAAATACCTACCTTAGTAGGTCATTCTCACCGCAGCAGGTAGTTCTCTTCGAGGTTGGTTAGCAAGGACTTAGGACTCATAATACAGCTCGGACGGCTCATTGCTGACTTATTCCACATCATCATTCACAATCATGATCTTACTGATCCCCTCACCTTTCAGACAGTTCAGCACATCGATAAATCTCTGATGAGTCACGCCTTCCTCTGAAAGTATCTGCACGAACAATTCGCTACCATTTGATCTTGCTAGGTCATTCATCATTTTCAGTCTTTCTTTCGTCTTTGGAATCTCATGGATCGTACTATCTGTATCCAGCACCTCCTCATCTTCCCCAGCATTCATTACGATAGATCCATCCCCTTTCACCCCAATCAATACCTTCACAACCTCATCGCCTGGGACGCCATGACGTTCAGGTAACGTCATCGGTAAATCTTGCTCCCTGGGCAAAATCGTGCTGGTCACTAGGAAATAGATCAGCAGCAGAAAACACACATCGATCAACGAGGAAATATCCAACACTGGCTCGTCATCGCTCAAATTCAAATTACGTTTTCTTCTCATCGTTTATGCTGGTTGTTAGTTCATATTCACTAACGCAGCTGACAGAAAAGTTCTTAGGGCTGATTTTAAATCGCTAATTGACAAACATGTGATAGTGTTATTGATTCCCATTATCAATAACAGCTAATCTATCATGGCAAAAAATACCAAATTAAAAACATTCTGCAAATGGACTCCCAAGCAGATTGAAAAAAACTTCGACCTCCTCACCGAGCTCCTAGAAGACCCCTGCTACGTCTGCAAGAAATGCGCCCGCTCATCCAACAACAAAAAAGCCCTCTGCAAACCAGTTAGCCTTCCTGTAGTAGCAAAGTGGTAATACCAAGTAGTAATTACCTTGGTGATGAGATGATCTAATTCGCGTTAGGAACGAACCCCTGCCACTTCATCCTCACACCACCTATCTGCCCTATGATTAATAGGGATGGGTCTTTACCTTTCCCTATGCTGGTATGAAATTGGCCGTTGCCCAATAGAAATTACGATTCTCCCTACTCCCTACTCCCTACTCCCTACTTCTAATGCTTCTCCATGTATGAGTGATCCAGTATGTCTGTCACTACGCGAGCAGGCTCGACCCCTGTGAGCTTTTGATCCAGTCCTTGGTGCCTGAAAGTCAGCTTATGGTGATCGATACCACAACGCTCCAAAATAGTAGCGTGGAGATCGCGGACGTGGACCTTCTGTTGAGGGGTGATGATATTGAATGAGTATTCATCTGTTTCTCCGTAGGACATGCCTCCTTTAACGCCTGCGCCTGCCATCCAGATGGAAAAGGCACGTGGGTGGTGATCGCGGCCGTAACTTGTTTCGTTCAGTCTGCCTTGGGAATAGACTGTACGCCCAAACTCGCCCGCAAAAATGACTAGCGTGCTATCCAAGAGTCCACGTCTTTTAAGGTCCTGAATAAGAGCATAGCAAGGCTGATCGATATCCTTACACTGTGAGGTCAAATCACGCGGCAGATTACCATGTTGATCCCAACCACGGTGAAAAATCTGAGTGAAGCGAACTCCACGCTCAACCAGTCGGCGAGCCATCATGGCACAGTAGGCAAAGCTGCCATTCTTCTTAGATTCAGGGCCATAGAGCTCGTATGTCTCCTCGGTCTCCTTAGACATATCGGTTAGGTCAGGCACAGACATCTGCATCCGGTAAGCCATTTCATACTGCTGCATACGTGTCTGGATTTCCCGGTCACCAACACTTTCTAGGGTCTCTTGGTTAAGCGAAGATAGCCCGTCTAACATATTGCGACGCACTTTCCGGCTGATACCTGGTGCATCTTTTAGATAAAGCACTGGATTGCCTTGAGTGCGTAAATGGACACCAGCGTGCTTTCCAGGCAGGAAGCTAGAGGTCCAGTAGTTAGATGAAATTGCCTGCACGTTTGAGAACGGGCTAGAGTGCTGAGCATGTAGTACGCAGAACGTCGGTAAATCCTTGTTCAGCGTTCCTAGACCGTAAGATAGCCATGACCCCATGGAAGTGCGCCCTGGTATCATGCTTCCCGTAAACATCATATGGTTAGCGGGGACGTGGTTGATCGCATCCGTGTGCATCGATTTAATCACACAGATATCATCCGCCATCTTGCCGTGGTAGGGAAGAATGTCAGATATCCATGTCCCATTCTGTCCATATTGCTTGAAGCCTGTGAATGACTGCGCCACCTGAAACTTGGATTGCTTAGCCGTCATGCCTGTCAGACGCTGGCCTGACTCCACCAGAAAGTCTTTAATGTCTTTTTTGTAATCTTTCTGAATCTGAGGCTTGTAGTCGAACGTTTCAAACTGTGAGGGTGCGCCAATGAGAGAGATGTAAATCACTCGCTTAGCACGAGCAGGAAAATGAGCTAATTGATCATTATTGGAACTTCCAGAAATGGCCCCCATTAGCTCTGGCGGCATCAAGGAAGCGAGTGCCGCACCACCCAGACCCATTGCATTTTTAGCGAAAAACTGTCGCCTGTTAAGTACCGTCTCGTGCAGGCCTATCGCCTTACCTATATCATGACCGTTCATATTATTTGTTCAGGGTTTCATCCATGTTGAGGATTTGGTTGGCAACGACAGTCCATGCCGCAAGTTGGGTGATCGGCAGCTCAGAGTCTGCTGTAGAATTCCCTACATTGATCAGTTTCTTTGCTTCTTCAGGAGTGGATAGGTATTCTTTCAGGGCGGCTTTATAGGTAGACTGGACAACCTTGAGCTCACTCTCCCTCATGGGTCTGGAAATAAGTAATCGAGCGATGTTGTTGATGATTTCCTCTGGAGTCTCCGCTTTCTTCATGGCAAGCTGAGCGATGTTTCTCGATGCTTCAACGAACTGAGGGTCGTTCATCAGCACGAATGCCTGAAGTGGGGTATTGGTAATCTCGCGCTTCACACAGCTGGTGGTTCTGTCTGGCGCGTTGAAAATTTCCATCGATGGCGGTGCCGCTGTACGTTTCCAGAATGTGTATAGTGAGCGACGGTAGAGATCATCGCCGCTGCCAGGTTTGTAGAGTCTCGTGTTCGACTTTTTCATGGAAATAACCGACCAGATACCCTCTGGCTGGTAGGGTTTCACTGGCGGCCCACCCAGCTTAGCATGGAGCAAATCTGATGCCTGCAATGCCATGTCACGTAGTTGCTCAGCGTCCAGACGATACCGTGGTCCCCGCGCGAGCCATTTGTTTGCAGGGTCGAGTTCCTGCTTTTCTTTGCTAACGTTTGAGCTTTGGCGATACGTCGATGAAGTGACAATCGTGCGCAGCAAATGATGCAGATCCCAATCGCTTTCTACAAAGTCAGCTGCCAGCCAATCGAGAAGTTTGGGATGCGTTGGCCGTTCACCCATCACCCCGAAGTCCCCCGTTGTCTTAACAATGCCTTCGCCAAAAATATAAAACCAATAGCGGTTCACGGTAACGCGTGCAGGAAGTGGGTTTTCCTTTGCTGTGAGCCACTTCGCTAGACCGAGTCGATTACGTGGCAAATCACCCATAGAAGGAAGCGCAGCTGGAGTATCAGGTGTCACCTTCTCAAGCCTAGCGGAGTAGTCACCCCGACTAAGGATATGCGCGTGTGCTTCTTTGTCCTCATTTTCCTTCATGACCAATGTAGTCGGAGAACGTCCGTTTATCTCTTTCAGCTCTTTTTTCAGAGTAACTAGTTTTTTTGTGAGTTTAGCTCCTTCATTATCTATTTTAGCAAAATAATAATCACGTAACTGGTTCATCTGCTTATTAGATGGCTTAGCAACTTTGAGTATCTTTGTGATCGCTTTCACATCCTTACCAGCTGGGAGCTGAACACTTTTCTGATTTTTATTAAGCCATTTCTTAAAGACAAAATCATTCTTCTTTCCATACTCCGTGAGCTGTTTATCCAGAGGCGATATCTCTTTGCTGAGCTTCTGAGATTTCGCTCTATCCGCATCCGTCATTATCCTGACATTAGGTGGATGATCTTCCGCATGTTTATCTAGTGCGGTCATGGGTGTGTTTCGGAAAAATGCCGTTAACTGGTAGTTTTCCTTGGTGGATATAGCATCAAATTTATGGTCATGGCAGGCCGCGCAGCCTGCTGTCAATCCGAGCCAAACCGTGGATGTTGTGTTTACTCTCTCTTGCGCATAAATGACATAGTATTCCTCCTCTATCGATCCAGCCTCTCCATTGGTGGGTAAGCAGCGGTTAAAACCGGTGGCGATGACCTGATCGGTCGTAGCACTGGGCATCATATCGCCCGCAATCTGATCGCGTGTGAACTGATCAAATGGCATGTTTTCTTTAAACGCATTAATCACCCAATCACGGTAAGGCCAGATAGACCGGTAGTTATCTAACTGATAGCCGTGAGTGTCGGCATAGCGGGCGACATCTAGCCAGTGCCGTGTCCACTGCTCGGCATAGGCATTTGACTTCATTAACTTATCCACCGTTTCACGATAAACCACATCAAACTCCCGCTTATCATTCAATATTTTTTCAAGTTCCTCTGGAGCGGGAGGAAGACCCGTTAAATCAAAATAGAGACGTCTAATCAGACGGTAAGGTTTTTCCTCTTGATTGGGTGCTAGCCCTGCCTTTTCAAACCGAGCGGCAATGAAACGGTCAATGGGATTGTCCATCGCCCATTCTGAATGGGTCACTTCTGGGAGCGCGTTTTTCTTAGGTGAAGTATACGCCCAGTGAGGTTCATATTTGGCACCTTGTTTGATCCATTGACGCACAAGTGCAATCTTTTCAGGCGCCAGAATTCTACCGTGCGGAGAGCGTGACGGATGGATCGGCATGACTTGATCCGGGTCATCACTTTCCATCAATTGCATCAGGAGAGACTCATCAGGATTACCAGGAATAATGACTGGCTTACCATTCTCACGTTTTCCAAAAGCAAACTTCTCTTTGTCGAGGCGTAGAGGTTCTCCACCATTCGGAGTCAGTGGACCACCAGGCTCACGACTACCAGCATCTGGTCCATGGCAATGATAGCAGGACTCTGAGAAAATAGGTTGGATGTGCTCGTTGAAAGATACGCGCTCGTCTTCTGACAATAAAGTAGCAATCACTAGTTCACTAATTACCTCTGCCTCATCGACTTTACCATGATTTAAGGAGGCACTAGACTGCTTATTTTTCTCACATGCTACCAGCAGCACCGAAAGGACGCTGATAGCAGTAATAGTAATATATTTTCTGGAAATGCGCATGGTCAGAAATAGGCATTGAAACCCTAGGCGTATGGATACGCATATGCAGTAGTGCATCTTACAGGGATATAAAGGCAAGTAAATAAGAAGCTAACCCTCTGTCTCATAAGGTGGATGATTGACAATAAAATCCAGGACGTCTTGGGTATCATCTGTGCAGTGGAGCATGTTGGCGTAGGCATTGCCTTCCGCTAGCTGCTTGATGCAGGGATAAATCATCGTTTCCTGATTGTAGCGTTCTTCACCTAGGAAGACCATCGGACTTACTTTATCGAAGGTCACGTAGTGATTCTGGGTGGCGTCCATGAAGATTTCCTGGGTAGTCCCCGCGCTGCCAGGCGCAAAGATTACCCCATACTCAGCGATAGCTAGCAGCCCATCTTCACGGATACTATTAGAGAAATACTTGGCGATACGTTTGCTAAATAAGTTGGTCGGCTCGTGACCGTAGAACCAGGTGGGAACGGCAATCGATGAATTCCCATTCGGATAAAAATCTATGACACTCTGCGCTGCCTGCATATAGCCAGGATCACCGTAGACAGGAGCGATAGCAAGTAGTCCAAACACCTCTTCCAGTCCATCATCGTCCACCTCCGCGAGCCAAGCCCCTAGGTTAGCTGCCTCCATGATCCCTGGTCCACCACCAGATGCGATATAGTATCCAGCACGGGTGAGGTCGCGGGTAAGTTTTACTATTTTTTTATAATACGCATCAGTCCGTGGAGTTCCGTGCCCGCCCATGACCGCAACTACCTTCTTAACACCATCACCCTCTACCCGTCCCTCTAACAGGTCCCTAAGTCCATCATCGATGGCATGGTCATGGAGTCTCTGTGCTAACGATTCCAGTATATCCGGCTTTGCGCGACCCTTGGAAACGAAATGATCATAAATTCTCTTATCCACACTCTGATCATCTATAGGTCCCCATCCCTGCATCAGCTCTTCACGTGAGTAGAGTTTTGCCCGATAAGGCTTGTAGGGCAAATTCGGTAGGTTTGGGAATACCACCGCACCGTGTTGGATCAGAAAATCTACCGTGATATCCTCAGGAAAATAACAGCCTAAAAACACGGCTCCTTTGAAATCTAACTTCTTCCAATCCAAATCTAAACCACTAAAATCTAGCCCTTGAATCACCGAGCAGTGAAGTTGGCCTTTGTGTTTTAAAAAATCTTCTAACCTATCTAATTCTCTAATCACTGTACATTTCATAAACTAACCTTACGATATCCCCCATGATTTCACCAGATAGAAATGTTACTAAATATCCGCCTCACGAAGAAAGCTGTCTTTTGATACACCAAAGCCGCAAAGCAAGGGTATGTTGATGCTCAGAACAATTTAGGGATTTGTTATGTCGAAGGTAATGGTGTGCTAAAAGACCTCACAAAAGCTACAGAATGGATTAAAAAAGCAACGGATGCAGGACATCTTAAAGCAGCTGAAACATGGAAAACTCTAGAACTTTGGAAATACTAAACGAAGGAAGTTGCGTTATTATAAGTAGCAACGACAGAGTGTCGCTGCTACTTCCTACTAAATCGCATCCTCGCTGAGGACGCCGATATAGGGAAGGTTTCGATATTTTCCTTGGTAGTCGAGACCGTAACCAACGACGAATTCATCCCCGATGGTAAAGCCCACGTAGTCTGGCTCGTAGTCCACGTCATGCTTTTTGTCTTTAGCTAGCAGCACACAGCTCTCCACTGAGAGCGCACCGGAGTTCTGGATCTTATCGCATACAGATTTCATTGTTAGTCCCGTGTCGTAGATATCATCCACCACGATCACGCGTTTACCGTCAAAGTTTGGCATCGTTGTGTCGAGAAATTTCACCACCCCACTGCTCTCCATCCCACCATGATAGCTAGAGACATTGAGACACTCCAGATCCAGCATCACAGGCATCCGCCTGAAAAGATCCGCAGCAAAAACCAGCGCACCTTTAAGTAGTACTACAATCATGATATTGTCTTCACCTTTTACGAGTATTTCCTTGGCTAAGCCATCGATCCGATGCTGAACCACCTCTTCACTCACTAAGATTTTCTCTACGCCCTCATGCATGAATAATGATTAGCATAAATCAAACTGATCACCGAACAAAAAACGAATCAAAAAACAGCCTAATCTGGTAGACAATCCATCAAACACCCATCATCTAACAGCGTTCCTTCATTATCAAATCTCACACCTTCATCCTCTAACAACTTTCGTTTCCGTTCTACCTTCTCACCATTAATATCTCCCATAAATCCGCCTAGCTTCAAAGTGGCAGGGATGACTCTGTGACATGGCACTTCTGGCGCATATGGGTTCCTGCGCATGGCATTACCGATCGCCTGACCAGAGGCACAGCCCACGGCACTACCCAGAGTTTTATAGGTTACCACGTTCCCCGCTGGCACTCGACACAGTGCTTCGTAGACGCGTGTTTCAAATGTTGTCGGCTCTCTTTCCATTCCCTTAATGGTGGACGAATGGTGGTAATGAGCTACCCATAGCATCGGCAACGGCTCTTAGCATTTCGGCCTCTTTGCTTTCTAGTTCACCATCATTCATTACCGCTAATCCACAAGCATGTAACACCTGTTTTTTGATCATTGGGCTGGCTTGCTCTAGCTTATCGAGTGCCTTGTCCACCGCATCCAGTCCACATCTCTCTGGCGGCAGGATAGAAAGTTTCTCACCAAATTCTGCCAGAGCATTAGAGGCTGCTCCGTATGCAGTCACTAGTTCCTCATCATTTGCTGCTCCTATTCCAGCCAGTGTTGAGATCAGAATATTCACTTCGTCAGAAAGCTTACTCAGTTTGTTATAGCGTGTTTTTACTCCACCGTAGTTTAGGAAATGCGCTGACAAATGACGCTCTAACACTTTCTGCAACATGAACTCAAAAATATCCACTTCACCATCACTAGCAATCATCCAACGAGTGATTTCTATAAATCTTTCATACTCCGGCCTGGTCAATCTCCGCAGCGTAGGAATACATAAATCTAACAACACGATTTTCTCAGAAGAATGCGCCTCTCTAAGCTCCTGATTCCAGCTCAGTGCTAGCTCTACCGCATTCTTACCAGCGGACTTTTTCAGGTAGGAAACTTCATCTTGAAGTCGCTCATCATCATCA
>TARA_B110000879_G_scaffold42724_1_pt1 | contig 17719 bp, 18 predicted proteins | sample TARA_B110000879 | Tara Oceans TARA_B110000879 (sample SAMEA4398094) | marine metagenome | biome: Polar Biome; feature: [SRF] surface water layer (ENVO:00010504); material: water (ENVO:00002006), including particulate matter (ENVO:01000060) such as... | depth 5 m
AAAAAAATAATGAAACAACGCAGGCATTATTGTTAAAAAGAGTTGCACGACAGATTGGTATCAATCTACAAAGGCCGACGGCACCCGATGCCGCCATATTTGAGCCTCGCAGACCGCGTATTAAAAAAGAACCGCTGAACCAGCCCGCCTGCTCTCTTGATGGCAACCATATTCGTTGCGAGGATGAAACTTATCGTTTGGTGGGAAATAAACCCAACAGCGAACTCGTTTCCGATGCTTTAGGGACGGATAATCGAATGGCACTAGATGTGTATGAAGGTGCTACTGCGGATAGCGCGGCGATCACGAAATATTTGACGGTTAACTACCTACGCTATCTCAATAAAATGATGGTCATCGGCTTAGGTGGGGCTACCCTCTCATACGATAAATTTGCCTTTCTATTCGAGGATCTTGGCAGCAAGGGCTTGAGCTTCTCAGAAAGGTTTGAAACGATGTATAGCTACTTAAAGAAAGATAAAAGAACGCTTTCAGTGGCTTCCCGGTCATCAGCACCGGATGGCTTGAGGATAGAAGGTTGCGACAGATTGGATGACTTATTCGTCTGTCGCCTAGGTCGGTTTAACGGTCTATTTGAGAGGCAAAGAGACAATAGTTAGGATACATAGGTAAAGCCAGAATACTTAATCAGTGGTATTGTAGGCCGGAAAAATGATAACAATAAACTTTTAATGAGGGTTTCAGCATGAGTCCAGATCTTATTCAACATTGCCAGCGCGCGTTTCTGTTAGCCGGGCGGGGGCTTCTAGGCCTTTATTTCATCGTCCCTGGTATCACCAAGATTACTGGGTTTGCCGCAATGACTGAATACATGGCAGCACACAATGTACCGCTGGTATCTGTCTTGTTAGTGTTAACTATTATTATTCAAATTGGCGGCGGTGCTTGTTTGGCAATAGGTTATCGAACTCAACTGATGGCGTTTGTTTTGGCGGGTATTACTTTGGTGATTAGCCTCTTTATGCATGATTTCTGGGCAATGGAAGCGGGTATGGAACAGGCCCATGAAACACAAAATTTTGTCAAGAACATGGCGATTATGGCCGGATTGATGTACGCGGCAGGGGTTAGTGTGCGCCCTAAAACTAGCGAATAGGCGCTGGTAATTCCTACTACTAATAAAAAGGTGGAGCGAGTTTTATGCACGCAAAAATTGAAAAAAATAAGAATGAAACAGCGACAACAACAGACTTTGACGCGGTTGTCGTCGGGGCTGGTTTTGCTGGCATGTACATGCTGCATCGATTGCGCGAGCTTGGTTTGCGAGCCCGGGTTCTTGAAGCGGGTGATGGTGTCGGTGGTACGTGGTATTGGAATCGCTACCCGGGTGCTCGCTGCGACGTCGAAAGCATGGAATATTCATACCAATTTTCTGAAGAGTTACAGCAAGACTGGGAGTGGAGTCAACGGTATTCACCGCAGCCAGAAATACTGGCCTATGCTAATCATGTTGCCGACCGGTTTGATCTGAGAGACGATATTCAATTTAATACCCGGGTAGAGTCTGCCCATTATGACGAAAGCAATCGTAGCTGGACCGTGAAGACGCTTTCAGGGGAGAGCCTTACAAGTCGTTTTTGTATTATGGCGACCGGATGTCTGTCATCGGCAAATACGCCGGATTTCAAGGGGTTGGACGATTTCCAAGGGGTAAACTACCATACCGGCAATTGGCCTCATGAGGGCGTCGATTTTACCGGGTTACGCGTTGGCGTTATTGGCTCAGGCTCATCGGCCATTCAAAGTATTCCGATTATTGCCAGTCAGGCTAGTACGCTGAATGTTTTCCAGCGCACACCCAATTACTCTGTGCCTGCGAAAAACAGATCCCTAGAACAACAGGAACGACAGGTGATCAAGTCCCAATATCGTGAGTTTAGAGAACAGAATAAAACTATGCCAGGTGGGTTTGGTGTAGGTCATGCACGAGAAGATGCTGGGTCGGCACTTGATCTAACGGCAGAGCAAAGGGAGGCCCGATATGAAGAGTATTGGGAGCTCGGTGGTTTGCTTTTTCTGGGTGCTTTCGAAGATACCGGTGTTGATATCGATGCCAACAAAACCGCGGCTGAATTTGTGCGGACAAAAATACGAGACATTGTCGACGACCCCCAAACGGCTGAGTTACTCTGCCCAGACAATACCTTTGGCTGTAAACGTCTCTGTGCAGATACTCAATATTTTCAAACGTATAATCAGCCCAATGTTCATTTGATCGATATAAAAGATGCCCCCATTGATCACTTCACTACTGCGGGAGTTGTGACCGGAGGCGTTGAATATGAACTGGATGCGGTTGTTTTTGCCACTGGCTTTGATGCAATGACAGGGGCGTTACACCGCATTGATATTCGTGGAAAAGAAGCACTGCCTTTAAAAGAAAAATGGGAGGCAGGACCTCGCACTTACCTGGGATTATGTACTGAGGCTTTCCCCAATTTATTTACTATTACCGGCCCGGGCAGTCCGTCAGTATTGACGAATATGCTGCCTTCGATCGAACAGCATGTCGATTGGATCGCCGACTGTATTGCTTATCTCGACAATGAAGGCTTGTCGGCTATTGAAGCTGATATTGATGCGGAAAACGAATGGGTTGAACACGTCAATGGTTTAGCCGAGGAAACCTTATACCCAACTTGTAACTCCTGGTACTTAGGCGCAAACGTTCCCGGTAAACCCCGAGTATTTATGCCGCATATTGGTTTTCCAGCCTATGTCGAGAAATGTAAAGAAGTGGTAGCAGCGGGCTATCAAGGCTTTAGGTTGAGTTAATTTTTTGCGATAGCCGCTTGAGTCGCCTCGTTTATCGGCACTGATGAGTAATGTTTGGACAAAAAGGAAGGTTAACATTGAACGTTTCTAAACGTGATCCGATGGAAATTCGTCGGTTCAATAAAGTCCTAGTCGCTAATCGCGGCGAGATAGCCGTCAGAGTGATTAACGCCTGTCGCGATCTTCATATCTCCTCGGTTGCCGTTTATTCAACCGAAGATGCTCTAAGCTTGCATGTTCAGCTGGCTGACGAAGCGCTTTGCCTTGGCGCTCCAGAGGCGTCTGATTCCTATCTGAATATCGACCGTATCATTCGGTCGGCAAAAAAGTTGGGGGTAGATGCCATCCACCCCGGTTATGGGTTTCTCGCAGAAAACGCAGCGATGGCTGACGCTTGTGAACGCAATGATATTGTATTTATTGGCCCAACAGCGCTTAGCATGAAGGCGGTTGCATCTAAGGAGCACGCCAGACAGTTGGTTGACAGTTTGTCGTTGCCGACGATTCCTGGCCTCAATCAGTTGGTGTCATACAGTGATGAATTTGTTGCCCAATGCGAAGCAATTGGCTTTCCAGTTTTGCTCAAAGCTACCGCCGGTGGGGGGGGCATGGGAATGCGGATTGTTGAGCACGGTGACGATCTGCAAGCAGCGTTTGAGGCGGTGAGCAGAGAATCTCAGCAGGCATTCGGCGATGGCGGCATCATTGTAGAAAAATATTTGGCAAATGCTCGCCATATAGAAGTACAAGTGCTGGCAGACCGCTACGGTCATTGTGTCCACTTACATGAACGTGATTGTTCTATTCAGCGTCGTCGACAAAAAATTGTCGAAGAATCACCTGCTCGGTTGCTGCCGGCGGATATTAAGCAATCACTTTGTGATACCGCTGTAGCCATCGCTAAGCATATTAACTATCGCGGCGCGGGCACCGTGGAGTTTTTGTATTCACCGGAACACCAGCAGTTCTATTTTTTGGAAATGAATACCCGCTTACAAGTGGAACATGGCGTTACCGAATTGGTCACGGGTATTGATATTGTTCAGTGGCAGCTGCGACTGGCTGAGGGAGAGGCGTTAACACTGGCTCAGGCTAATATCCCACAGAACGGACATGCTATTGAGTGTCGAATTTGTGCAGAAAATCCGAGTAAGGGTTTTATTCCTGCTATTGGTACCATTGAATATTGGGCAGCACCGAAATACCAGCGTTGTGATAGCGGCGTTCAATCGGGTGATCGTATTAGTATTTATTATGATTCGTTGGTGGCCAAGGTTATTGCCTGCGGTGACGATTTTTTCGAGGCGAATCGAAATCTGCAAACGGCATTAAATCAATCAGTATTATTGGGTGTCGACAACAACTTGTCCTATCTCCGTAAGCTGATTAGCTCCGACTTATGGCGAGGGGGTGGACTAGATACGCAGGCGGTTGAGTGCAACCATGCCCTTTGGGCATCTCCGCTTTCTGTTGGTGATCGCGATTATTTACTGTGTTCAGCCTTAGCAGCGATTAGCGATAATGCGGAATCGCAGCCATGGCCTGGGCAGCATTACAATCCACAGATATGGCAGGTCAGTATTGCCGGAATGAGCCTCGATGTAGAAAGCAGAATGGGGCTGAATGACAGACAAACGTTGGTCATTGATGGCCAGAGTTTTGAGAGTAAAATGTTTAGCGTTGAGCCTGTCGAACGTGGGTTGGTAAAACGTGTCGATATTGAGGTTAATCAGCATCGTTTTCGAGCGCTGTGTGTTGTCCGAGATAGTAAGGTATTTGTTCACAGCGATACGATTGGTGCGCTAAATTTTACCCTGGGTTCGGTTGGGCAGTCTGTAGTTGAAGAGTTATCCAGTGATGTCATTAGTTCGCCCATGCCGGCAAAAATTATTGCTATTAGTGTATCCGTCGGGGATCAGGTGATAAAAGGACAGGTGTTGCTCATATTGGAATCAATGAAAATGGAAACTTCGATTGTTGCAAACCGAGATGGAGTTATTGCCGGGGTTAATATCAGTGAAGGTGAGTTGGTTGAGGCTTACACCACATTGATAGAGCTTGCTGAAGAGAAATAGAGATGATCCAAATCGAAGTTATTAAAGGTCAATACTAATGAGTTGGCGTGAAGAAGTTGAAGAGTTAGAGCGTCGACGAAAAATGGCGCGACAGCAAGGTGGCGATGAATCGGTTCAGCGTCACCATCAACGCGGAAAACTGTCTATTCGAGAACGTATTGACAATTTTCTCGATCACCATAGTTTTAGAGAGCAGGGGAAAATTGCCGGTGGCGCTACCCTCGATGATGATCTGAAGGCGCTGTCATTTGCGCCGGCGAACTATGTATTAGGGGTTGGTCGTGTTAACAAGCGCTTCACCGCCGTCGGCGGCGAGGACTTCACCTTAAAAGGTGGTTCACCTAATGGTGCTGGTTTACGCCGAAGTATTTATGCGGAGAACTTGGCTGTTCAGCACAAAATACCGCTGGTCAGGTTTCTCGAGGGTGGCGGTGGCAGTGTTGGGGGCTCTCCTCCGGACCCGAAACAGCCGCGCACAGTTGGTACGCCGGTTTACCAAAAAAACCGCATGAAAATTATCGGCGAAGCACTGGGATTGGTCCCAGTTGCGTCAGCCGCGCTGGGACCCGTAGCAGGATTCCCTGCCGGTCGGTTGGTAGCGTCACATTTTTCTGTAATGACCAAAGACACGGCGCAGGTAATGATTGCGGGCCCCGCGGTTGTTGAGCGAGCATTGAACCGTCCGATCACTAAAGACGAGCTCGGTGGCGCCCACGTTCATTTGCGCAGCGGGGTTGTCCATAATCTGGCTGTCGATGAATATGATGCTTTTCGACAGATCCGCCAATTCCTCAGCTATATGCCGCAGAATGTCGGTGAGTTAACGCCCCGAATTCCCTGCAGCGATCCTGTTGACCGGCAAGACGAAAATTTGTTGTCGGTGATACCCAAGGATCGCACGCAGACCTTTGAAATGAGGGATGTGATTCATAGCATTGTCGACAGGGGCTCATTTTTTGAAGTCTCCCAGCAATTTGGTTTGGGACAAATCACCGGTTATGCTCGGATTAACGGCCAGAGTGTTGGTGTTACCGGTAACGACTGTCGCTTCTTTGCCGGCGCGATGACCGCGGATGGTGCTCAAAAAGTGCGTCGTTTCATCGAAATTTGCGATACCTTCCACTTGCCCATTATCAATTTAGTTGATGAGCCCGGCTTCATGATAGGGCCTGATTCGGAATCTCAGGGCACTATTATGCACGGCATGTCGACGGTACTGGCAGCGGTGCAGTCGGTGGTGCCTTGGGCCTCAGTGATGGTTAGGAAAAGCTATGGGGTAGCGGGGGCTGCTCACTATAGCGATCAGGGCTATGTGTTGACCTGGCCAAGTGTTGACGCAGGAGCTCTGCCTATTGAGGGCGGTGTTGCCGTTGCATTTAGGCGTCAAATAGCCGAGGCGGATGACCCTGAGGCGTTTCGGAAAAAAATGGAAGACGAGTTTGCCAAAGGGCGTAATCCTTATATTTCGGCAGAATCTTTTGCTGTTCATGATCTTATTGACCCGCGGGAGACCCGTCCCTACCTCTGCGATTGGGTGGAGCTTATACAGTCGCAGTTGCCTGACCTGATTGGCCCAGTCGGTTTTACTTACCGACCTTGACCGACTGATCACTCGAAACGAAGAAAAGGTCCGTCCGCGCTCAGCGGATTCGATCTTGGCCGCAGCCAACAAGGCTGCGACGAAAAGACTATCGACGAAAGGCGTTACTTTGGCGATAATAGCCGCCCAAAATTGTGCAGGTTGCCATCGCAGGTGATTTGATTGCGTACTATTTGTACTGCAAAAGCGGAATTTAAGATTTTCAGGATACGTTACTTATGACCAGAAAGACTCCTCATACGCCGCCGGATATGGAAGCGCCGCAAAAAGTTATCGAAGACCGATTGTCGATGGATTCTGATGATGATCCGAATCATCATGCGGAAGCTCCCACGTCGACGATCATTACAAGGAAGCCAGAGTGGTTCAAGAACGCGCTGGATATGCCCTATAACGAACGACGTGTAGCACATGAAGGTTGTGATATCTGTTATTTGGAGTGGGGTGATAACAGCAAGCCGGGGCTGATTTTTATCCATGGCAATGGTGCACATGGCCGTTGGTATCATTTCATTGCGCCGCTGTTGGTCCACGATTTTCACGTGGTAAGTATTCATTTATCAGGAATGGGTGACAGCGGATGGCGTAAAAAATACACCCGCGAACTTTATGCCGATGAAGTCATGGCAGTTTGTGACGATGCCGACATGCAGGATAAACCGATAATTGTTGGCCATAGCTTTGGTGGTATGGTGACGTTAGTAACCGCACATCGGCATCACCAAAGATTGGGTGGTATTGTGTTAGTTGATTTCACCGTGAAGTCCAAAGATCGGCAAGACGAGTGGTTTACAGATCGGGATGAGCCAAGGCCAACGCGCGTCTATGCGTCTTATGAAGACGCGCGGGCAAGATTCCGCTTGGCACCGCCACAGCCGTGCGCCAATCAATATATTCTTGATTATATTGGTCATCATTCTCTGCGTGAAACCGACGATGGTTGGACTTGGAAGTTTGATCCCTCTATCTATTACGAATTTACCATCGGCAATGACCACGAAGAAATCTACCGAAACCTACCGATACCCGTTGCCGGTATTATGGGCCAGGATAGCTGGGGTTCCGATGCTGAAAATATGGACCCTATGCGCGAGATGCGACCAGAGGCTCCTATGTTTTGGCTACCTGACGCTAACCATCATGTATTTCTTGATCAGCCACTGGCATTTGCATCCTCACTCAAAGCCCTGTTTAGCTGCTGGCCACGATAAAAGCCCACTCTATAAAATTGCAACGAGGCAGAGTATGAAAAAACCATTTGCGTTAAAACGGCTATTTGTTGGTTGCTTAGTTTTTACGGCCGCGTGGTTTGCTGTTGCCGACCTTGAACAGGGTGAGAGCCTTTATGGCAGCTGTATTGCGTGTCACGGTGAAGAGGCTGAAGGCGTTGTTGCTATAGGACCGGCTCTTGCAGGCCAAACCGAGGTTTATTTAAGTCGGCAGCTTAACCATTTCAAGGACGGCGTGCGTGGTAGCGAAGTTGAGGATCTTCTTGGCAGCCAAATGCGTGCGATGAGTGCGACGTTAGTTGATAAACAGGCTGTGGCAAGCGTGTCTGCTTACATAGCCTCGCTACCTGTTGCGGCAGTTGCTAGCACGGCTGTGGGTGACGTCGACAACGGAAAAATGATTTATCAGGGAAGCTGCAGTTCTTGTCATGGCAGAGCCGCCGAGGGTAATCCGTTGGTCAACGCACCTCGGCTGGCCAGCTTGGATACCCTTTATTTCACTCGGCAACTTAACGGCTTTCAGTCGGGCCTGCGAGGTTCTCACGAGGACGATGTTTACGGCGGGCAAATGAAGTTTATGGCTAAGAGTATCCATTCCGATCGAGATTTAAACGATGTCGTTGCCTACGTTCGGTCACTGTCAAAATAGACCAGACGCCGGTCGAGTGTTTTGCCATGAATTATAGGATTTGCCCGATCCGGTAAAAAGGGTGTTCATTCTTCTAGCGTAAGCTTTTCAGCAGCTGCTTTATTTCTCGCTGTAGCTGTTCATCTTCGGTTTTGGCGGCATATTGATTAGCTTGCAAAGCACTTTCGACAGCCTGTTCTTTTTCTTCCTGCTCTTTAAATAACAGCGCCATTGCATAGCTGATAGAGGCAATATAGTCGTTTGCGCTGATGCTCTGTGCGAAGGTTAAAGCCTTGTTATAAAGCCCCATCGCTTCGGTAACGTCCTCAGTAAAATCAGCGAGGGTTTCCCACTGCACGGGGTGATTTTCCGCTTTGTCTTGGTATTCTTCGCACAGTGTTTTGAGCTCTTGGTAATGATCGATAAACCGTTGATCGTCCTCTTCGTCGGCGGCTAATAGCATCTCAGTGGCAAGACTATGGACTTTTTTGTACAACTTAGTGTTCATGTAGGTTGTCGTATTCATAATATTTTCCCAGTAACACGATACAGGTGGACGTGGTTTGCAATCGAACTTAGCGTATGGGTCGCGATTAAAACACTGTTCCTCTTATACACCAAGGATTGCTCTAAGCATTTGCCAGCGCGTTTGAAATAGTTATCGCGGTTTAGGCGGACGAGAGGTGATCATTTATGCAGTGGATCAGGATTGTCGTTAACGGGCTTGTCCTTCAGCTGTTACACTGTGCACTGAGGCGTGATCAGCTACGACCATCGGTAGATAAAAGGCAGCACTATGGATTTGAAACGGGAATTACAGAATTTAAACAACCGGCTCGATAAACATCGGTCGAAGTTGGCTGCGGCTGAGCGGCGTGAAGATAAGGAAGTTATTGCACAAGCGAGCCGCGGCATAGAAAAGACCAACAAAAAAATTGCCAACGTGAAAGCACAGCAAGCGAGTCAGCTGGGCGGTAAAGGTAGTGATATCAAATCCCTGGCATTTAATCGTGCGCTGACGAAAGCAGAACAGGCTGATATGGGAAAGTTGAAAAAATCGGTCCGGGGTCTGATTGTCGTTCACCCAATGACGGCCTTGGGTAGAGAAATTCAAGTTGATGTTGTTACAGGTTACGCCCCCAAGTCGTTTTAATGATCCCTAGTGGTACATGTAGACTGATTATCCAAAGCCGCAGTGTGGCTGACACCTCAAACGCTGTCAGCCTCGACCTCTTTCTTTAGCCTCCCTATCTTGCTTAGCTCCTTTTTTCATATATAAAGCTATTTATATGACCATTGTGTATTTTGTACATGTATTACTATTTGTTAATGTCTAGTGACGAAGTAGGCAAATAATAATAGTGAAAAAAGGTGCTGAGAATGAATAACTCAATCGCGTATTTGTTGATGATGGCGTTTACTGTGTCCGCGGCACTGTTTGTCGTTTCCGCAATCGGAACCTTTTTAGTGGCCTACAATAAAGAATTCAGACGGGCCACAAGGACGTGCCGCGATGGTGTCGACTTCACCGCTGATACAAATGACTAGGCGAACAGTGTCCAACTCAATCGCATCAGCCTGTTATGGCTTCCCTGTGCAACACTAATCAATGTCTAGTTGCCCAACACTCCCCTTTTACTCGATAAATTCGGCCGTTGCTGTGGCAAACTCGCTGCGCTTTGGTGCTTTCGCCAGAACTTGTATCCACTGCCGCAGCCCAATCGGACTGTGCCATCTTACCTAGGTAATGAATAAAATCACCGTTGTTGAAGGCCGTTTGTCCTTTTTATCCAATGGCTTTAATCAAATTGGAAATGCTTGAGGCAAAGAGAGCGCGTATCTCCTGCTGTTTCCATTTCTGTAATGCTGATTACTGTGACATTGCCAATAGTTCAATTGCCGTTATTCATGGGTATTGCCCTTTGCTAGTGTCTTTTTACGCCCATTCAGCAGTTACTCGAAGCATTTCAAGCGGGCAGCACGCACATGCTGGCTGTTAGTGATGGCAGCAGAAGAGAAAACATTATTAATCTTGAGAATGTGGTCGAAATGATAAAAATTTATACAGGGTTTGATACCAACAAAGTTGCCGTGAGTTAGCATCGGACCTTTCGATGTCTGACGTTCTTTTCTTTTCAAAGCCCCGTGGATAGGGTTCAATAAGGATTGGGCATGTCGCCTTAAAGACGATGAGTTTATTGATGACTGAAATAACTGTGGAACCACCATTAGACCCTTATGAGGGCTACCGTCAACTGCGGCAAAAGGCGCCGGTATCGAAAATGGATGATGGCGTTTGGCAAGTAGCCAGTCATGAGTCAGTTCAGGCGGTATTGCGTGATCCACGCACATTTTCCTCAGACGTTGCACTGCGTCCACCGGAAGAAAAAAGCACGCCAAGCATGCTCTTCAGTGATGCTCCAATTCACAACCGATTAAGGAAGTTGGTGAGTCATGCGTTTAAACCATCTCACATAGAAAGTCAGCGCGAGTTGATTGCTGAGCGATGTGAGGAGCTGATGTTACAGCTAAAAACACATCAACAAGCTGATTTAGTAGAGGCTATGGCGGCGCCGCTTCCGGTGACAGTGATTGCTCACATGCTGGGAGTGGCTGACGGCGATATTCGCGAGTTTAAGTCGTGGTCTGATGCAATATTTAGCAACATCGCCGATATTCTATTTGGTACTGCAAGCCCCGAGGCGGTAAAAGCTGGCGAGAAAATGGACGCCTATTTTTTGGCACAAATTGAACAACTTAGACTAGCCCCTAAAAGTCATTTACTGGGTCGATTAGTGGAAACAGAGACCGAAGACGGACAATTGTCTGACGAAGAACTGCTCAGTTTTTGTCGTTTACTGCTGATCGCGGGGAACGAGACAACGACCGGTCTAATTACCGGCAGCGTTAGAATTCTCGATGAATTTCCGCAGACATTACAGCAGCTAAAAAGTAATCCGGCGCTGATTCCAACGTTTGTTGAAGAGGCGCTGCGGTTTTACTCACCCTTCTCAGCAACAGCAAGACGAACAACCTGTGACACAGAATTGGGTGGTGTGCTGATACCTGCAGGTGAACTGGTTATCCCGTTAATGGCGTCGGCTAACCGCGACGAAAAAGTCTTTCAGAACCCTGATGAGTTTGTTATTGACCGCAATCCTAATCCGCATCTGGCTTTCGGTTTTGGGATTCACTTTTGTCTGGGCGCTCATTTAGCGAGGCTCGAGGGTGAAATTTTCCTTCAGTCAGTGATTAAACATCTTGAGACTATTTCATTGGTCGAAGAGGACCATTCGCAAATGAGCGATCTGGGAGGCCCCAGCAAACTGATGATTAACTTGAAGGCCTTGAAAGAATAAATTCTCCAATAGTTTATTCAATGGTTCGCTGAGGCGACTCTGCCGAGACCAATTTCTGCACGAGTTTTTTAATGCACAGATGGCTTATGACGGAGTTCTGGCTCCAGAGATGGCTGAATGCCCCGCCATAGTGCTCGGCAGATGCGGACTAGCAGCCCCAATCGTTAGGCTATAGGTGACCTGTTCCGTCTTAGTGGATTGCGCTATGATCAGCGCACAACACTGATAAAAAGAGCGACACCGGCTATGGAGTTTAAATCGATTACACCGCATTTGGGTGCCGAGGTGACGGGTATCGACCTGTCTAAAGCGATGGACGCCGAGACTTTTGAAGCACTTCGAACGGCTTGGTTGGAATGGGGGGTGTTGGTTTTCAGAGACCAGTGCCTTAACCGTGATCAGCACATCGCGCTCGGCCACATGTTTGGTGTGTTGCACGTTCATCCTATGTATAAAGATAAAAAGGAACACCGTGAAATCCTAAAAGTTGCAACGAATGCTAATTCGGCTTACACCGCGGGTGATGGTTGGCATACCGATGTGACTTGTGATGAATTTCCTCCTATGGGTTCGATGTTGTATATCACCGAGACACCTTCCTGTGGTGGCGGCGACACGCTGTTCGCGGATATGTATCTAGCTTATGATTTATTATCCGACACAATGAAAGAGCTGTTGCAAGGGCTGACCGCAATTCATGATGGCGCCTTACCCTATATAGGAAGTTACAAGTCTGCAGCACCCGAGGGAGGCTACCCCCGAAACGAGCACCCGGTTATTGTCACTCACCCCGAAACGGGCAAAAAAGTGCTGTATGTGAACTCGGGTTTTACGTCGCACATTAAGGGTCTGCGAGCCAATGAAAGTCGCGCAATATTGGAAATGCTGTTTCGGCATATCAGCTCAACCCCCAAATTAGTGGCGCGAGTTAACTGGGAACCCAACACGCTGACTTTTTGGGATAACCGCTGTACTCAACATCACGCCGTGTGGGACTACTACCCCGAGAGTCGATACGGTGAGAGGGTGTCGATCGTCGGTGATACTCGGCCTGCCGTTTAAATAGCCGGAAGCACGGTTGTAACTGAGTCGAGAGCGTAGTTGCAGGGTTAGGTTGCCGACCTGATGAGGCTTACAGTGCCATTTTCCCTATAATCGATCGTTGGTGCTGTTGGCAGCTTGCAGTTTGCCTCGACCGGAGACACACATTCACCAGAGTCGACATTGAACCGATAGCCATGCCAGGGGCACTTTATCTCCCCTGTTTTATGCAGAGCATCTTCCAATGGTCCACGCAGATGCGGACAGTCCGCAGCCTGCACAAATAGCTCACCGTCGAGTTCAAGAAGTCGCCAGTTTTTGTTGCCAAGTCTGACGGTCATCGGCAGCTTAAGATTCTGGATAGGCCCAAGATTGAGAATGCCATCGTTGATAATAGGTTCATCCAATCGTATCTGACGCTGCATCATCATGGCTTCGTCTTCATCCCAGAGTTGTGTATAGGCATCCAGCATGATTTTACCGATTTTGTCTTTACCCTCGTCGCGAATGTTTGCCAGTAGGAATGATACTCGGATATTAGTTGCTTCTCCTTGATCTTCGAGCTCCGTCCATATTTCAGCAACCTGCAAAGCCTCTTCGTAAGTGCGCGTTACATAACGATTATTGGCCCGATCTACGCAAAGTTCGATAGTTCCAGAGTGTTCGGCATTTGACCAAGTTCGCCATCCCCATTCACCGGCCTCATCAAGCTCGACATAGTCAAAACTCGACTCATGTAACCACGGTAAATGTGCCCAATCGAGGACGTTTTCCCAAACCCGATCGAGATTGGCTCTAATAGCTCGCCTGTAAATGGCCACCTCGGTGAGATTAGCTGCATTGGGATTGTTTATCAGGGCATTGGTCTGTTTTGCCGGCATGGCGGAGTTTCCTGCATTGATTAAAAAACGGCTTCAATGAACGTTCAAACCGGTACTGAATTCTCAGGCATTTGTTACATAAAAGCTAATGTATCAACACTTTATTTCTCAGACCTACACCGTCAGCATCTACCGGTCAGCGCTCAAGTGGGTTGTCCCGTTTTTGATAGAGACGACTCAGTGATGCCTTAAGGAAGCTGCAGCGCGTTGAAAAATCGAGGTTTGGGAAGACTAAACAGTGCGAGCAGCTTTTATGCCGGCACTCCCGGCTGCCAAAGGCTTGCTGATACTATGACGAGTTGTTCAAGCACCGTCGGGTCAGTAAGCTCGGCTAACACCGTGATCAAGTCTGGAAGCCGCTGCGTTGCTGGTACGTTGTCTGCCTACCCACAGGCAATGTTTCAGCAGGGCTTCATCCTGCAGAAGGCTGTCTACGTTATTGTAGTGTTTGGCCAGCGTCATTTCATCAAAGAGTCTGTGGATGCCGCTATGACATTGGCGGCAAATATAAATGCCGGCAGCTAATTGCTCACGGTTATAAGTTTTCTGAAAAAAGCGCCGTCGATGCATTTTTTTGGGAATTAAATGGTGAAAGGTGAGGGCAGTGCCGCGCCGACATAACAAACATTCACCGGCTTTTCCGCCACGTCGATGACAGCTTGTTAGTGGGTCAGACCGACTCATGGTTTAATGAATACCATAACGTGTTGCTGAGGCAAGTATTGATCAGTGCGCTGCCATCGTAAGCCGACAGCGTTTAGCTCTTTTTTGGCTTGTTGTTGAGTCATTTTATGCAATCGTTTGATCGGGACTTTGCGGTCTTCACCGCGATATTCAACCAGAATGACCCGGCCGCCGGGTTTTAATCCCTTAGATACAGCGGCCATTACTTCGCGCGGGTGTGAAAACTCATGATAGGCATCAACCAGTAACACCACGTCAACACTGTCTGCAGGAATATTGGGGTTAGTTTTGCTGGCCAATACCGTCTCGATATTTTGAATGCCGCTGACTGTTTTTCTCTGCTCTATGCGTTTGAGCATTTCAGGTTCGATATCAATGGCAAGTACCTTGCCGGCGCTGAGTTGCTGTGCAATTGGAAAACTGAAATATCCCGTGCCGGCGCCCAGGTCGACCACGCTATCGGTGTCTTTCAGGCCCATATTTTGGATCAGCAGGTCGGTGCGTTCCTCCCGCTCTCGGCTTGGGCGCTCAAGCCAGCCGGCACCAAGATGCCCCATCACATGGGAGATCTCTCGACCCATGTAAAGTTTTCCGGTGCCATCGCGACTGGGCGTAACCATCTGATAGTGGCCCTCGTCAGTCGCCGCCGAAACAGGCTGGTTCAATAAAGCCAGCGTCAATGCAACAACAACAGCGGCTGATGCCCGCAAGCGAAACTTAATCATGACGACAATGTTGTTTGCGCAGGATCAGGGTAGAGGTCGTTGGAAAGAGGTACTTTAAGGGTATTGCTGCCTTGTTTAATCGGCTGGTTGATCATCTCGTCATAGGCAGATTGATGGCTTAACACCACAGAACTGGTGGGCAGGGTACTCAGCTTTTCACGCATCTGCATTAGACTAGAGTAACGCAGGGGGCGTCCATTAGGGCCGACTAAGAGGCATTCTTTTTGCTCGATGATCACAGTCGCCTGATAACCAACCATATCGATCGAATGCACAATCACTGGCAGAGGGAGTGAACTTTGGGCAAATTCATTGACGGTTATTTTCATTAGCGTGGCCTCTTTTTATGTTTGTTTTTAACTCTATAAGTTATTTACGTGTAGCGGTGGCACGGAGATCAAATTTTATCATCAGTCAGCCGTTTATCCTGCGGGTCAATACAGTTATCAGCAAAAAAGAGCATGCAGTAGCAAATTCGGTATTTTACTGATAGCTCGTTTTTTGCCAAGCAGCGTATGTTTTTGATGGGATAAAGGCTAAAGTTGCGTGATGCAGGTCCAGGGTAAAGATCCTCTTTAGCGGTGCGACCAGTGAATGGATATGATTTGATGAAAAACACGGTTGCCTCCTTATTGTCACAGCAAGTTCAGTTTGTTTTAGCGACCCTCAGCGATCAAGGAGTGGCTTTACACTTAATGGCCTATGCGTTCTCTAAAGATTTAAGTGAGATCTATCTAGCGTCTCTGGAGAATACCCAAAAAGTTAAGAATATCCGTAACAATCCCAGTGTCACTTGCCTGTGGGATAACCGCACAGGTAATCATTCTGATCATGTCGGTGGTCAGGCCATGAGTGGTTTTGGTCAGGCGCGAGAATTGACAGGCGGGGCCGAAAAACCGGCTCACCGGCTGCTGCTCGAGCGCAATTCGACCTTAAAAGATCTCATGACCGCTCCTGACGTGGTTTTCTTCGCGGTTCACATCGATCGCTACCAGTGGGTAGAAGGTTATACTCAGGCGATGACCTTTGTCCCGAGAGCGACCGTGGACTAAATAAATCTGTTCACACTAAAAGCTCAATAACAGGCATCAGTACGTCTCAGTTAATGTCGGCTAAAGATCGGCTACTAAAGTTTGGGTCGTTGAGATGCACTCTAAAAGCTACTGAGTATACCGGCTGTATAAAGTTGAACTGAGCCAATCCTGGCAATTTGAATATCGGTTGGATTAAGCGTGGTCTTGCGTAAAACACAACCCTAGGGCCCTAAATATAATGACGGAAGTGTGTGCCAAGCGTTACAGGGTAATACGATTACAGTACACTAGCGGCCGATCGAGCTTACGCCAGTTCAGGCAAATTTAAATAGAGAGAAACACAGTGAATCTTTATCATCAGACAGTACCGGTATTTTCCCACCAGCTAAAGAATCTGGCTGCCATTTTAAAACTAGCTGCAAAAGACGCTAAGGCACGCAATATTGATCCAAGCGTGTTGTTAAATTCGCGATTGGCCCCGGATATGTTGCCATTGGTTAGTCAAGTGCGTATCGCGACAGACAACGTGAAAGGGTGCTGTGGCCGCTTGGCGGGCGTCGACGCACCTACCTTAGCTGATAATGAGACAACATTTGTTGAACTGGATCAGCGCATAAAGACGGTTCTTAAATTTTTACGAACACTAAAGCCGGCTCAATTCGAGGGTGCGGAGAGTCGCAAAATAGCAATGGTGATGCCGATTGGGACTATAGAGTTTAATGGTTTGGACTACTTCAATGGCTGGGCTTTGCCTAACTTCTATTTCCACTACAGCACGGCTTTTTCGATTCTGCGTCATAATGGTCTTGGGATAGGCAAAAAAGAATTTTTGGGGCAAGTACCCGGCATGACTGGCAAAGGTAAAGTGGCTAAGATGATGGGCTTGAAGTCTGCGGGAAAAAAGGCCAATAAATAGCGGCGCATTAGAAGATCAAGTCAGGCGGCTGATGGGCGTTAAAAGATAGAAGATTAAGTTGGTGGCATGATGCTTATACATGCCGTCCGCCTACCCTAAAACCTTGCCTTTACGTTAGGTTTTTATTTTTTGTGCACCTTGTCCGCGCACCCAGCGGGGTCTGATAGCTATGGCATATTCGGTGGCTATCTGCCGCCGCATGGTAGCCGCCATCGGACCGTTTGAGTCCTTTAGGTAGCGACTAATCATGCGTTCGGTCATGCGTTCACCGTCAGCCAGATCGAGCGTGGCAAGGCCCTGTCCGCGTAACAGCTTAAAGCGCTGCCCACGGAGCCCTATCTCAAATGCGCAGCGCGGGTTGGCGGCCAGATTGCGCCGCAGCAGAGTGCTCTGCTGTGTAATACACCAGAAAATTCCCTCCTCATAGATAAACCAAAGTGTCGAGATCAGCGGAAAGCCGTTTGGAGATTGCGATGCGAGCCTCACAGGGCTGGCAAGATCATGCAGCAGCGCTGTAATGTCGCTGTCGGCCAGTGAGCGGACGCGTCTGCTGGTGGTGTTAGAAGGATTCATACCCTAGTCTAACAAATGTGCAAAATATAAGAAGAGTGTGATCGGGCCTTTATTGCGTGATCACGAAATCAGCCTAGCAAAGTCTCACGGAACGTCCAGACCTCAACGTCAAACCGCCAGCTGCCAAAAGGCTTTCTTTTGTTGAGGACTAAGCCCTGAGGCTATCGTGCAATCTAGA
>TARA_B110000879_G_scaffold61911_1_pt1 | contig 17614 bp, 18 predicted proteins | sample TARA_B110000879 | Tara Oceans TARA_B110000879 (sample SAMEA4398094) | marine metagenome | biome: Polar Biome; feature: [SRF] surface water layer (ENVO:00010504); material: water (ENVO:00002006), including particulate matter (ENVO:01000060) such as... | depth 5 m
GTACATTGATATTGTAAAGGCGGTAAAATTGGCGACGCCTGAGATGCATGTACACGCCTTTTCGCCTTTGGAAGTATGGCAGGGCGCGGCAACATTGGGCATCGGCGTCGATGAATTTCTGCTTAGGTTAAAAACGGCCGGTTTGAATACCTTACCTGGCACTGCTGCAGAAATTTTGGATGACGAGGTTCGGGCAGATTTATGTCACGACAAAATCAATACGGCGCAATGGCTTGAGGTGATGGAAGCTGCGCATAATGCAGGTTTTAATACGACGGCCACGATCATGTACGGGCATATTGAAAAATTGCAGCACTGGGCTAGGCACCTGCTTCGGGTGAGACAATTACAGGAAAAAACCGGCGGGTTTACCGAGTTTGTTCCTTTGCCATTTGTCCATATGGAGGCGCCGCTTTATCTTAAAGGGAAGTCGCGCAGTGGGCCGACTTTTAGAGAGTCTTTGTTAATGCATGCAGTTGCACGTTTGGTGTTGTCTCCGTTGATTAAAAACATTCAAACCTCGTGGGTGAAAATGGGGGAGCAAGGTGTGGTTGCCTGTTTGCGCTCAGGGGCAAACGATTTGGGTGGCACCTTGATGAACGAATCGATCACTCGTGCAGCGGGTGCTGAGCACGGGGAAGAGTATTCCGTCGAGAAAATGATTAGACTCATTGATTTAGCCGGTCGTCAGGCTCGTCAACGATCAACTGATTATCAGGGTGTGACACAAGAGAGAATGCATGCAGCGCGGCATGCGAAGCCATTGACTGATGTGATAACTGCCGTTGAAAAAAAGTACGATAGGAAGAGCGTGCAAAAAACTCCGTTGATAGTGAACGGTTGACCAGCTTGTTTTTGCGCACAGTCAACACTACTTTTCCGTTGTGTTGTTCGGGCGAATATGACTAAAAGGTATCGATCGTATGTGGATTCGAGGTAAAAAAAATAGGCTACTGGCAGGCCGATTTAATATCCTACTTTTGGCCCTGTTAGTAGTGAGCCTTACCGCATGCACGGCGAAGGTCTCTTATCGCTTTCTCGATTGGATTATCGCCTGGTCAGTTGACGATTATGTCGAATGGAATAGCCAGCAACAGCGACAGTTCGACCAAGTTGTGTCAGATAAATTGGCGTGGCACCAAGGTACGCAACTAAAACGCTACAGTGAGTTTTTGGCTCAGATCAAGCAAGAGATGCAACAACCGTTGTCCAGAGAGCTGCTAGAAGAGCGGATGGAGGAGGCGGAGCAGCTATGGACCGTTACAGCCGAGCAAATTGCACCCGAAGCTGTGACCCTACTAATGACGCTCAGCGACGAACAGGTTGACGATTTTAGTGTCAATCTGGCAAAAAAGAATCGCAAGATGGAAAAAAAGTATGGCTCCGAAAGGCCGGAAAAGCTAGATAGGAAACGCATTAAAGAGGTCGAAAAAACCATTGCTCGGTTTATTGGCAGGTTGAATAGCGATCAAAAGGAACTAATAGTGTTATGGTCTTCGCGGCTGGAAAATACTCGTGGGCCTTGGATAGAGAGCAGGAAAGGATGGACATCCGCATTTACTCAGGCCTTAAAAGAAAGGCAAAGTACGATGTTTCCCGGCCGGGTTTATACCTTGTTAGTTCACCCTCAGTCTCTTTGGAGTGACCAGTACAGATCTATGGTCGACAACAACATAGGCCATGCGGGCGATCTTATTATTGCCCTGCAGGCGAGTTTAACCAATAAGCAGCAACAGCGGCTCAATAAGAATCTCGATGAGTGGATTGAAGTATTTGATGAGCTGTCTTCTTTAGTTGAAGTTACGGCGGACGAGGAATTGCAATCGTAATGACGGCTATCCCGTTGAGGTTCATCGCCGATGGCCCATTGCTAATGCTAGCGTCTTCATGGCTTAAGGTTTTATCTGAAGAGTTTCAACAGCCTTATATGCAGTCACTGCAAGCTTTCCTTGAGAGCGAGCTAGATGATAACAAGATCATTCTGCCGCCTCCTGAGCTCTGGTTTAATGCATTTAACAGTACACCGTTCGATAAGGTGAAAGTGGTGATTCTCGGGCAGGACCCCTACCATGGATCCGATCAGGCACATGGTTTATGTTTTTCAGTCAGGCCGGAAATGTCAGTACCTCCGTCTTTGAGAAACATCTTTAAAGAGCTGCATCATGAATTAGGTGTTCCGAAAGCATCTCATGGTTGTTTACAGCGATGGGCTGATCAGGGCGTCTTGATGTTAAACGCGACCCTCACAGTAGAGAAGGGGCAAGCGGGCTCTCATCAAGGTAAAGGGTGGGAGCAGTTTACAGACCGAGTTATTCAACGATTGAGTGAACAAAAAAAGGGTGTCGTGTTTCTATTGTGGGGCAGTTATGCGCAGAAAAAAGGGCGACTTATCGATGAAAAAAAACACTGCGTCCTTAAAACATCGCATCCATCGCCGCTATCAGCACATCGGGGTTTCCTTGGCTGCGATCACTTTACCCAAGCAAACGATTATTTACGGCGGCAAGGAAACACTGCGGTAGATTGGTCGCTCGATTAACCTTGTAATAAAGCCATTGCAGCTTCCATGTCTTCAGACAGATCTTCCGCCTCATGGGTATTAATCTCGTGCGAAAGTCCCAGTCGATTAAACGCACTGATTGAGCTCCAGTCCATTTGTGTTAGTGCGTGTTCGGTTCCCACATAACTTTGTAAATTAGCGACTAGAACAACGTCGGAATAATCCACAGAATCGACAACTCGATCAAACTGTAGGTGTTCTTCAGGCACCCGCCGCAGCGCCTCCGGGAAATCCCAGACTTGCAATATTTTGCTGCCAATTTCGGGGTAGGACATTGCTATTAATTCATCGAGCATAGGAATGTCTTTCAATAACTTGCGATTATCCTCGGCGTAAGTAAGAACCGGTAAAACACCAATTTTATGTATCAGCCCTGCGAGCGTAGCCTGATCAGGTTTTAATGATGTGTAATGTCGCGCGAGTACGTGGCTTATTCCTGCTACTTCAGTGCTGCTGTTCCAGACTTCACGCATTTTTTCATCGATAATATCGGATGTTGCTTGAAGCATTTACTGCATCATTGGTTATTACGGCTGCCAGCTTGTGGACATCAATATCGGGGTCAGCGGCAGCTTCGCGAACCTGAAGCGCAACCTCCGGTAACGTCGGCAGCGTTATTTGGTCTTTTTCGATAGCCGTTATGATTTCATTTTTAATGGGAAGTAGCAGTTCGTTCATACTTTGGCCTGATGGGTAATTTATTGATCGCCGGTGGAATCGACTAGGAATTCAACTGCCGTCACTAGTTATAGCATAAGGTAAGGGTAGTATCTCTACCGGATATTGTAGTTCTCCGGCAACGACCCCAGTATCGTCGAAGTTTTTACTGGAAATTACGGCCAGCGCTTCGCTGCTGCCGTCACTGAGGTTAACGATATTGACGATATTTCCGATACTAGAGGGCGCAGTATCGTTTGAAAACTTAGGTGCTGCCGGATAAAGGTTGCTGCCAGCTATCAGTTCACCCCGATTTGCCGCTATTTTGACCCGATACATCGGTCGCTTCAGTTTCCCCTTGTATTGCATTCGAGCAACAATTTCCTGACCGGTATAACAGCCCTTGTTGAAGCTCACGGCACCGGTGATCTGATAATTCAACATTTGCGGAATAAACATATCAACCGTTTGTTCTGAAACTTCACCGCTGCCTCTACTAATGGCTAGCAGCTCCCAAAACCGAGAGCCCTGTAGCTTAAGACCTTTACTTAATCTGGGCCATAGTTGCTCTAGTTCACTCTCTAGTATCCAGCATTCGTGGATTAATCCATCGGTATCTAATTGAATAGTAAAGTTATCGTTTAACCAAGAGGTCTGATAAATGTCTGAGGTGGCGACATTAAATAACGACTGAATTGTATTTTTCGCTGTTTCACCGGCTAGACAGATGCATACGTACTGATCGCTTTTGACCTCTTGCTCAGCCTTGGAGAAGACAATGTATTTGGAAAATACAGACTGGGTGCTCTGCAGTACTGATTTGCGCAAACGTAACAAATATTCGTCAGGTTCTTTGCTCGCTAGCAAGAAGCTGCTGATAACTCGTCCTTTGGGTGTGCAATAAGCGCCAGGATTACTGTGGCTGCAGGTCACTAGATCTACGTCACAGGTCGTTTGGCCCTGTAAAAATTTAGAAGTGTCTGGGCCGCTGATGGACAATAGTCCGTAATAACGGATGACCGAAATAAAGTTGTCGCAGCTTTCGACGCTTAATGGCGGTACGGTTTGATCGTCGATAACCGTGTGTTGTTGAGCGTCGACACTCAGGCCAAGCGAAGACAGAAAATTGCAAGCGTCAGGTTGATTCATTATAGGGGCTTCGGTAAAAATAACAGAAGCTTATAGTATTCGTTTGCGGCCTCAAAGTCAGCCGTACTCGCACAATACATCGTTGAGAGTGTTGTTAATTTCTCGGTGGTAGCTATTGCCTTATTTGTCGCTGCGATTAGGGTGTTTGCGGCCGACAATAACGCTATAATATAGACTTCTTAAAGAGGATTATTTGTTTTAATGAACACAGAAAGTGATTATAACCGTATTCGTTGGGCCAGCCGCCGTGGCATGTTGGAGCTGGACTTGATTCTAGGGCCTTTTGTTGAAAATTGTTATAGAGGTTTGGATGACATAAATCGACAGCGTTATATCGATTTATTGGATGGCGAAGACAGCGATTTATTCTCTTGGTTTCTTGGTCGAGGAGCGCCTGAGGATCCTGAATTGCGCTGTATTGTCGACCAGATTAATCAATATACGCGTAAAAAATAGCGTAAACGCCTCAACCAATGTGGCAATGGATGGCCCAATGGAAATACCCCCCAGACAATGGAAAATATACTCATCACGCTGGATTAGACGTTATGTGACTGGGTTGTTTGCGCTGACACTAATAGCGATAGTGAGTTTGCCCGTCGGAAAGTTACCGGTTTTTATGATGGTGGTTGGCCTGTGGCTTCTGTGGCGCTATTGGCGACACACCGGCTGTCATTCAGGTGAAGATTGGCAGCAGCAAATTATCTTTGCTAATGATAGTTGGTTGCTGAAGACACCAACAGCAAACTATCCCGTTTATTTGCACTCGGCGACAGTGTGGCAATGGCTCATAGTGATGAATTTCAGGGGCGTTGTAACGGGTCGGCGTTACGATGTGCTGTTATTGCCAGACAGTATAGACCGAGAGGAGCTAAGACGACTGCGAGTAGTGCTGCGGTATCTACCGGTTTACGGTTGGTCATCGTCAGCATAATGCGGCAAAATTTAGTCAGCAGCAGAGCTGACTCTAGTTGGGGGCGTTTGGGGCGAGTATCGTGTCCAGAGCCTCGGGCAGCGCATCTGGATAGTCCAGCGTATAATGCAGGCCTCGACTTTCTTTTCGGCTCATTGCCGACCGTATGATCAATTCTGCCACCGTGGCCAGGTTTCTAAGTTCTATCAAATCGTTAGATACTTTATAATTACTGTAATAATCATTGATTTCCTGTTGCAGTAATTCGGCACGCCGCAGCGCCCGTTGCAGACGCTTATCGGTACGGACAATACCGACATAGTCCCACATGAATCGGCGTAATTCGTCCCAGTTATGCGAGATCACCACATCTTCATCGGAGTCGGTTACTTGTGATTCATCCCAGTCAGCAGCCGCCAGAGGAGCTGCCGCCGAGGTAAGCTTCGTAGTGATATCTCGAGCGGCGGAGTGGCCATACACCATACACTCCAGTAAGGAATTACTGGCCATACGGTTCGCGCCGTGGAGGCCGGTGAAAGAGGTTTCACCAATGGCATAAAGATTTGGAATGTCAGTGCAGCTGTTCGTATCAACCATAACACCTCCGCAGGTATAATGGGCTGCGGGGACTACGGGAATAGGATCTCGAGTGATATCAATACCTAGCTCCAGACAGCGTGCCTTTACGGTGGGAAAGTGATGGAGTAAAAAGTCAGGGGATTTATGACTGATATCTAAATAGACACAGTCACTGCCTAAGCGTTTCATCTCATGATCTATGGCTCGGGCGACTATATCCCGTGGCGCCAATTCTCCACGTTTATCGTATCGATCCATAAATCGTTCGCCATTGGGGAGCAGTAACTTACCACCTTCCCCTCGAATGGCTTCAGTGATCAAGAATGATTTTGCTTGGGGGTGGTAAAGGCAGGTTGGATGAAATTGGTTGAACTCCATATTAGCCACCCTACAGCCGGCTCTCCAGGCCATGGCTATACCGTCTCCACTGGCCCCATCTGGATTGCTTGTATATAGATACGCTTTGCTAGCACCGCCTGTGGCAAGTGCAATGAACTTTGCCTGAAAAACATCGACATGGTCGCTATCTCCATTGAGCACATAGGCGCCCTGACAACGACCCTCTTCGATAATCAGGTTAATAGCCAGTCTTTGCGAAAAAATATGAATGTTATCTGCTTCCAAGGCTCGCTGAGTTAAGGTTTCTGACACAGCGCGACCGGTAGCATCTGCCGCATGAACAATTCGCCGTTGGCTATGACCGCCCTCTTTAGTTAAGTGCAAGGACTGCTGTTCATCGGTATTACGACTGAATTCGACACCTTGGTCAACCAACCAGTCAATGGTGTCACGACTGTTCTCAACCGTGAACCTAACCGCATCGGCATGACAGAGATTGCCGCCCGAATTCAGCGTATCTTCAAGGTGAGATTCAACACTATCATCTTTGTCCAATACCGCCGCAATACCACCCTGAGCCCAGTAAGTTGACCCTTCTATCAGGTCGCCTTTGCAAATCATGGCAATTTTGGTGGTAGACGGCAGCTCTAGTGCGAGTGACAAACCTGCCGCACCGCTGCCGATTATCAGCACATCGTGTTGAAAATGTTTACTCATGGTAGTGTCTTGCTAAAGTGGAGAAGGGGTGGACTATAGTCAGTTGTTGCTTGAGAATACAGAAAGTATAAACCCGAGTCGTCTGATTTCAATAATATTAATGAGAAAAATCTGATACTTGAGTGAACTTCTTTCACAGACAATGTTCTGAATATTGGAATAAGTACGAATAATAGTTATTTCCAGTTCACAAGAACTTATGAAAGAGGCAATGGTCTACGGAATATGGGACTACTTGGAAGAAAGTACAATAACTCAAAGCCGTTTGCTGAAAAAAGCAACGATCGGCGTTTGGCAACAGGGGATTCAATGATCAGCTCGCAGGAGTCAGATCAGCAGTTGGTAGAACGCGTGCAAAAAGGTGATAACACCGCCTTTGATTTGTTGGTTCTTAAATATCAACATAAAATATTTGGCTTGATATCTCGCTATGTCAGAGACTCAGATGAGATTCAAGACGTTGCACAGGAAGCTTTTATTAAGGCCTACCGCGCGCTGCCAAAATTTCGTGGAGACAGTGCGTTCTACACATGGCTGTATCGAATCGCTATTAATACGGCCAAGAATCATCTGGTCTCGAGAAGTCGGCGTCCGCCAGCTACTGATGTTGACGTTGAAGATGCAGAATACTATGAATCCGCATCATCTCTGCGCGATATAGAGAATCCAGAAAATGCCCTTTATGGAGAAGAGTTGAAGCAGGTCGTAGAGAATGCTATGAAAGAATTGCCAGAGGATCTGCGTACGGCGGTAACATTGCGTGAATTTGATGGTCTCAGTTACGAAGATATTGCCGACGTGATGGATTGTCCCGTGGGCACCGTTAGGTCAAGAATATTTAGAGCGCGTGAAGCGATAGACAAGCGAGTAAAGCAGCAAATTTTTGGTGCTGAGTCGGACGACCATCTGACGCTGGTTAAAAGTTAAACAAGTCAATGAATGAAGGCAAATAGTTAAATGATAAAAGAGATAGTCGATGAGTGATCAATTGCGGGAGTCTATATCTGCTTTAATGGACGGAGAGGTAGATGAGTTGGAGTTGCGACGACTCTTGTCGACGGACAATGATGAATCTGTAAGGAGTACTTGGGCTCGCTATCATTTGGTGAGGGAGGTTATGCAGGACAATGATACCAGTGCGTATCGTCATCTCGACATATCCAGTCAGGTTAGCATGGCAATTGGTCACAATAATGGCCGGCTGTCCGAAGATAAAATTGATCAACTGGAATCGGTAGTCGCCCAGAAAGGTGGTGATGATCAGCAGAAAACAATTGTCTGGTGGCGTCCGATGGCTGGATTTGCAGTCGCTGCATCGGTAGCCATGGCCGTTGTTATTGGCGTGCAAGCTTTGGAAACTAATGGGACCTCAGAGTTTGCCAGTGGATCTCCAGTCGCCAGCAAGGCGCCAATAACAAGCAGAGTATATCCTGTTGCGGGCACTAGTATGCAGGCGTCAGGAGGCTCTAGTAATGCGGTGCGCTATCAGTCGGCAGAGCTTCCCGGTGATATCGCAGCAAGCCGCGCAGCAGCAGACTTGGAGGCCCATCATAGGCTCGAAAAATATATGTTACGGCATACCGAGCGTGCGGTCTTAAACAATGGGCAGGGAATGATCTCCTTTGCGCGGGTTGCCAGTTTTGATAAGAAATAAATCGATGAAAATCTATTCACAATATCGAACTTACTCATGATGTCAGCGCTGAGACATTGGTCATTGAGTACGATCGGGCTATTTGTGTTCGCGTGTCTCATCATGCCGGCTGGTGGCCTGGTCTACGCAGATGATAGCCACCAAATTCTGCTGAGTCGTATGTCCCATAGTTTTCGTGAGCTCGACTATCATGGGACGTTTAGTTTCCAGCGGGGAAGTTCTACTGAGTCCTTTCGCATAGCTCACTCTGTTATTGATGGTGAAGAATTTGAGCGGCTAGAATATCTTGATGGTGAAAAACGGGAGGTCGTTCGGCGAGGTCACCATCTGAACTGTATTCATCCCGGCCATAAATTACTCCGTTTTTATCAGCAGCAGCAGGCACAGCTGGGTTCAGCAGCGAAGGCAGGTGTTGGAAGTTTTTATGAGTTTTCGGTCAGCGGTACCGGTCGAGTTGCCGGTAGAGAAGTGGTTAACTTGCAGATCATTCCCAAGGACACGCATCGATTTGGGCATCATTTCTCGTTGGACAAAGAAACTGGGCTGCTGTTGCGCACTGAGTTGATCGGTCCGGGAAAGACTGTTCTGGAGCGGTTTCAGTTTGTAGAAATCACTATTGGCGAGCCTCTTGCCGGTGAGCAGTTTGTGGATGCTGGCGCTAGTTATCAGGCCTATCATACCGAACCTTCGGTGACTGCCGCTGGAGGGGAAAATACCGTGGGAGAGGGCTGGACAGTGCAATGGCTGCCCGCAGGATTTACTTCGACGGTGGCTAATGTAAAGTTTGTGACCGGTGATATAGCGACTTTTACAGATGGGCTGACCGTTTTTTCGGTATTTCTTGAGAATGATGTTGACTTGAACTTAGTGCAGCGAGGGCTTGAAGGAAGAGCTCAGAAAGGCGCGACAACGGCCTATACGCGCTTACTGGTGTTAGCTGACCAGCCTCATCGGATTACGGTTGTTGGAGAAATTCCTGCCCAAACGGCGCAGCAGATAGCACAATCTGTTAGGCTGGTCAGCTCTCGTTAGGCTAAATGGGACCCGCGTTCGGCGGTTTTCTTTGGATACCCTCGCTATGATGAAAGAAACAGGCCGCATTGCCGCTATTGAGCCCGATTGTTTGTGGGTAGAGACAATACGCCAAACGACGTGCAATAGTTGCTCGGCACAAAAAGGCTGTGGCCATGGCATTTTGGGGAAAATTGGAAGTGGCAAGAGTCATTATGTGCGCGTCTTATTAGGGGATAGTTCTGCCGAGGAATTTGTTGTTGATGACGACATCGATATAGTTATCCCAGAGAGTAGTTTGGTGGCTGGAGCTATGGTCGTCTATCTTGTTCCTATAGTCACCATGCTAGCTGCGGCTATCACTGTTTCTCAGTGGCAGTCAGGGGATTTGTGGGTCTTTTCTGGCTCAGTCGTGGGTTTTATAGCGGGACTTGGCTTGGTGAGATGGCATGCACTTAACAATCGGAATAATAAGAATTACCAACCTGTGGTGTTGGTTGGGCAAGAAATCACTAAGGATAAAACACTGAGTATTGTTGAAATCCAATAAAATTGCCGGTTTTCACTTATTTCCGTAGGTTACCCGTGCATGAGCGCTTTTTGACCCCCCCTTTTCATGGCGCCTGTGTAGGCTTTGCTGTAAAATTACGCGCTTCAATTCATTACCCGGTTTCTATCCTGCGTGAGTGACATAACACTAATTCGTAACTTTTCCATTATTGCCCATATTGACCATGGCAAATCGACCCTCGCGGATCGGTTTATACAGACCTGTGGCGGTTTAAGTGCCCGTGAAATGGACGAGCAAGTGCTCGATTCCATGGATATCGAAAGGGAGCGGGGAATAACCATCAAGGCCCAAAGTGTCACCTTAAACTACGAGGCTAACGATGGAAAAACCTACCAGTTAAACTTTATCGATACACCTGGGCATGTCGATTTTTCCTACGAAGTTTCACGCTCGCTAGCGGCCTGTGAAGGCGCACTGTTGGTGGTCGATGCGGCGCAAGGGGTAGAGGCACAGTCGGTCGCCAATTGTTATACGGCGATCGAACAGGGGTTGGAAGTACTGCCCGTGCTCAATAAAATGGATTTACCGCAAGCTGACCCCGATGTGGTAAAAAAAGAAATAGAAGAAATTATTGGCGTTGATGCAACCAATGCGATTCCAGTTAGCGCAAAATCCGGGATGGGTGTGGACGCGTTGCTTGAGCAGTTGGTCGAACTGATACCTGCACCCGAGGGGGATCCTGATGGAGCCTTACAGGCGCTTATCATCGACTCATGGTTCGATAATTACTTAGGCGTAGTGTCGCTGGTTAGAGTTAAGAATGGCGTTCTTAAAAAGGGCGAAAAAATCATTATGAAAACTCAGGGTAAATCGCACATTGTTGACAGTGTCGGTATATTTACGCCGAAGCGACAGGAAACTGGTTCACTGGCTGCTGGGGAAGTTGGCTACATTGTGGCGGGGATTAAAGATATCCAGGGAGCACCTGTCGGTGACACTATTACCCACACATCAACACCTGACGTCGAGCAATTGCCGGGCTTTCAAAAAATTAAGCCACAGGTTTATGCCGGCATGTTCACCGTATCATCCGACGACTACGAAGACTTCCGGGAGGCATTAGCGAAATTAACGCTAAACGACGCGTCTTTATTTTATGAGCCCGAGTCTTCCGATGCGCTGGGGTTTGGTTTTCGGATCGGCTTCCTTGGCATGTTGCACATGGAGATCATTCAGGAGCGACTAGAGAGAGAATATGATCTCGACCTTATAACCACCGCCCCGACCGTTATCTATCAGGTCGAGAAAAATAATGGCGATGTCATTATGGTTGACAACCCGTCGGCTCTGCCCGGTGCGGGCGATATTAATGAGATTCGCGAACCGATTGCCGATGTCAATATTCTGGTGCCGCAGGAGTATCTCGGTAATGTCATCAGCTTGTGTGTTGAAAAACGTGGCGTACAAAAGGATATGCAGTTTCTCGGCCACCAAGTGTCTCTCGCATACGAAATACCGTTAAATGAAGTAGTTATGGACTTCTTCGACAGACTTAAGTCTGTTAGTCGGGGCTATGCATCCCTCGACTACAGTTTTGTTCGCTTCGATAGCGCAAATTTGGTGCGACTGGATGTATTGATCAATGGTGAGCGGGTTGATGCTCTGGCGATGATTGTTCACCGTGATCATGCACAGTCAAAAGGACGCTCTTTGACCGAAAAAATGAAAGAGTTGATTCACCGGCAAATGTTTGATGTTGCCATACAGGCAGCTATCGGAGGACAGGTAGTGGCGAGGCAAACAGTAAAAGCTCTGCGAAAAAATGTCACCGCGAAGTGCTATGGTGGTGACGTTTCTAGAAAGCGAAAACTGTTAGAAAAACAAAAAGCGGGTAAAAAGCGAATGAAGCAAGTGGGAAGTGTAGAAATACCACAAAGCGCCTTTCTTGCTGTACTAAAAGTAGACAGCTAGCCCATTTAACGCTTAACCGGACAAACAGTATATGGTCGACAAAATACTCATCGCTATCTCATGTATTTCATTGCTGGCCTGGTTCATTCAGGAGAAATTTGCACGAGCTTCCTTGCAGTCGAATCTCAACGCGTTAATTGACAAAAAACAGTCGCTGACGAGTGATCAGTTGCAAGACGAGATCATGCCTGCGTGGAATGATGTGCTGTTCAAGGTAGTGGCTGTCATATGGATCGCCTGGGCTATCTCCGTGGTGATGGTAAAAGACGGTGATTTTGCGTTTGTACTGGTTATGCTGACACTATTCTCGGGCTTAATATGCGGTCTTGATGTCATTCTTTTCTCAAAAGCTCGAACAGCTTATGCTGACTCTAAGGCGGTAATTGATTTTCTCGCAAAATATACGGAAGAACAGCGTCAGTCCTTAACACTGTATATTAGAGAGGACATGATTGTTGGCGAATACGCCAAATCGTTCTTTCCGGTTTTAGCATTAGTTTTGCTATTGCGCTCCTTTGTTATTGAGCCCTTTCAAATTCCTTCTGGGTCAATGGTGCCGACGCTGTTGGTGGGTGATTATATTCTGGTCAACAAATATACTTACGGCTTGCGGCTGCCGGTAGTGGGGACAAAAATAGTCGATATTGGCGAACCACAACGCGGTGACGTTATGGTCTTTTTCCCCCCCCATAAGGATATCTATTTTATTAAGCGAGTTATTGGGCTTCCCGGGGACACAGTCAGCTACAAGAACAAAGTGCTGTCAATCAACGGCAAGCAAGTCTCGCAAACACTACTGGCAGAATTACCCCCAATTAGGCCTATTGTTGAGTTGATGTCTGAGGAACTTGCTGGCGTCGATCATCTGATACATAAAAATAAGCGCGCGGTTCGCAACGACGATTTCAGCATTACGGTTAGGCCTGGTCATTACTGGATGATGGGTGATAATCGCGATAACAGCAGCGATAGTCGTGTTTGGGGGCAGGTTCCAGAGGAAAGAATTGTTGGAAAAGCCTTCGCTAGATGGTTACATTGGCCGACGTTTACTGATGTCCCAACTTTTAGTCGAGCTGGATCTATCCACTAAAAGTTAAAATTGTGACCTTATTAGCAAGCAAATTGATGAAAAGTCACTAGACTAGGCTTAAGCGATCGTAAACTGGGGAGCAAAGGCAATGAATAACCAACTGCGGCAAAAGGGCGCATCTTCGTTAAGTATTTTGTTTGTTATGTTGGTCGGTGCCTTTGTATTGACCTGTGCGCTGAAGCTGATCCCGGTCTATATGGAGGGGTATACCTTAGATAGTGCGATAAAAAAAGCGGTCGATAACCGAGAGTACGATGGTTTAACCACAGGTAAGATAAGACGTAAGATTTCGAAAACGTTTGAAATGAATATGATTGACGGTATTAGCTACCGCGACGTTAAGATTAGCCGAGCCAAAGGTAAGACAAAAATTGATGCGACCTATGAAAAACGGGTGCCATTTCTTTTTAATATCGACGTTATGGTTAAGTTTGACAAGTTGGTTTACGAATATAAAACCGAACTGTCAAACTAAATTCAAATAGAAAATTACAGGAAACTCATTGGGTAATAAAAAAACCACGCATCACCTCTTGATTCAAAAGTTAGGCCATGAGTTTAACGACCTGTCTCTGGTGGATTTGGCGCTTAGTCACCGCAGCGTCGGGGCGAAAAATAACGAAAGACTTGAATTCTTGGGTGATTCTATCGTTAATTTTCTGATGGCTGAGGCACTGTTCCAAAAATTCCCCGAGTGCCGTGAAGGCGAGCTGAGCCAAATGCGCGCTCAGCTAGTGAAGGGTGAGACCCTTGCTGAAATTGCTAAAGAGTTCTCTGTTGGCGAGCACTTGAATTTGGGTCCGGGTGAACTAAAAAGTGGCGGCTATCGCCGCGAGTCAATATTAGCAGATGCTGTGGAAGCGCTGATAGGCGCTATTTATCTGGATGGTGGAATGGCGGCATGTAATGAACATGTTCCGCGTTGGTTCGAGTCTCGCCTCGATCTCATTTCGCCTCGGAATAGCAATAAGGATGCTAAAACACGGCTGCAGGAATGGCTACAGGCACGAAAAATGCCGCTACCGCAGTATTTATTGATAAATACTAGTGGCAGTGACCATCAACAACAATTTACCATCGAGTGCGATATACACCACTTGCAGCAACGGTTCACTGGCGACGGTAGTAGTCGTCGGGTGGCAGAGCAGGCCGCCGCAGAAGAAGCGCTGACAGCATTGCATCAATCCGAATAGCCAACGGGCCCAGCCGGGTCCAGATTAAAAAGAATCAGTTATGACAGAGCAGACACACTGTGGCTATGTAGCCATCATAGGCCGTCCAAACGTGGGGAAATCAACACTGTTGAACCATATTTTGGGACAAAAAATCAGTATAACGTCAAGAAAGCCACAAACGACTCGGCATCGAGTTTTAGGGATAAAAACTGAAAATAATACACAGGCCATTTTTGTAGATACTCCGGGTATTCATAAAGGTACCGAGTCTGATAAAGCGATTAATCGCTATATGAATCGCGCGGCAAGCTCGACAATTACCGATGTCGACGTAGTTGTGTTTGTGGTTGAAAGGGGAAAGTGGACTGACGGAGATGAGTGGGTATTAGAGCAAGTAAAAAGAGCGGAGTGCCCGGTTATACTGGTCATCAACAAAGTCGATCAGATGCAGGATAAATCGCAATTGCTGCCTTTTCTTGAAGCCTGTCAGCATAAAATGAATTTTGTCGACATAATCCCCTTGTCGGCATTAAATGGAACAAACCTGACTAATCTTGAGCAGAGCATACAGACGAAGTTGCCGATGGGAGGGTATTTATTCCCAGAAGATCAGATTACCGACCGTAGTTCACGATTTATGGCTGCTGAGCTGGTTCGCGAAAAAGTTATGCGGCAACTGGGCGAAGAGGTGCCCTATGCAATGACGGTAGAGATCGAAGACTTTAAGGATAGCGGGAAAAGTTTACACATTCACGCTTTGATCCTGGTAGAGCGCGAAGGACAAAAGCGTATCGTCATCGGTAATAAAGGGAGTCGCCTGCGGTCTATAGGTCAGGATGCGCGGCTGGAAATGGAAAAAATGTTTGAACGCAAAGTTATGTTAAAATTATGGGTGAAAGTGAAGTCTGGATGGTCTGACGACGACCGTGCTTTGCGGAGTCTTGGATACAATGACTTCGACTGAATTCCCAGTTACAAAAAGGGAACAAACCCCACAGGTATAATGCGACAATATGCGTATCGAATCCCAGCCCGCCTATATACTTCACACGCGGAACTTTAGAGACAGTAGCCTGATTGTCGATTTTTTGAGCGCTGACTATGGTCGCGTCAGTGGCGTGGTAAAAGGCGTTAGAGCAACGTCCAAAAGTGCAAAACAACGCCGGGGTTTGTCACAACCATTTGTTCCTTTACTGATTAGCTGGAGTGGGAAGTCCGATTTAAAGACAATAATCCAAATGGAGCCTCGTGGTGCTCCGTTGCAGCTGCAGGGAAAGCGGCTTTTCAGTGGTCTCTACGTCAATGAATTGCTATCCAGACTGTTACAACAAGACGATCAACACACCGCTATTTATACCTTGTACGAATGGATCGCAAAGTGTTTGGTGGGTGATGGTGAGATTGATATTGTGCTGCGACAGTTCGAATTACAATTGATGGAGTACTTAGGTTATGGGCTGGATTTTACTCAAGAAGCAGAAACCGATAACCCAATAATTCCGGACCGCTATTACGTTTATCGGGCTGGCGAGGGATTGTTTGCTGTACCAGATGCGGAGCTTGCATCGCGTGGGCATTTGGTGAACAGAACATTTCAGGGCGAGGACCTACTCGCTATTGCAAGCGGAGTATTCACCGATAATGCTCGTCATGTCGCTAAGCTTATTTGCCGCCAAGCCCTCCGCCTCCACCTTGGTGAAAAACCCCTTAAAAGCCGTGAGTTATTCCACTAAAATCCATCGTAATAAACGGCTGTATTCGAGGCTATCAGGGCATCGCGACGCTAGCCGCATTGACGTTGTCAGTGTATGATCTTTAGGCCGGAATGTACTCAGTAGACATGCGCCGTAACATCTTAAACAGGTCCAATGCACATAGGTTTGTTGTTTTATGGAATTCCCAACGATTGAAGATTATGTGGGCGGCAGCCCTCTTGTTAGATTGCAGCGTATTAACGGCACTACGTCCTCTAATACCATCCTCCTTAAGCTAGAGGGTAATAACCCGGCCGGTTCAGTTAAAGATAGACCTGCGCTCAGTATGATAAATCGGGCGGAAGCGCGCGGTGATATTAAAGCAGGGGACACGCTAATAGAAGCGACAAGCGGCAATACCGGTATTGCACTAGCGATGGTGGCAGCAATCAAAGGGTACAAACTAAAGCTGATTATGCCATCCCACATGAGCCAGGAGAGAAAATTAGTGATGGCTGCATACGGTGCAGAGCTTATCGATGTAACCCAGAAAGAGGGTATGGAAGGAGCCAGAGATTTGGCGTTGCAGATGCAAGCTGATGGTCAGGGCGTCGTCTTGGACCAGTTTGCTAATGTGGATAATCCAATGGCACATTACGAGGGAACGGGTCCTGAAATATGGCGTCAATCGCAAAAAAGAGTGACCCATTTTGTCAGTTCTATGGGAACGACAGGCACGATTATGGGTGTGTCGAAATTTTTAAAAGAGCAAAACCCCAACATCGAAATTGTCGGATTGCAGCCCTGTGACGGATCAAGTATTCCGGGGATACGGCGCTGGCCAGAGGCGTACCTTCCTAGTATTTTCGAACGCACGCGTGTTGACCGAGTTATAGATGTCGACCAGCGGGATGCTGAAGTAATGATGAAGCGACTTGCGGCAGAAGAGGGTGTTTTTTGCGGTGTGTCGTCCGGAGGGTCCGTTGTTGGTGCTCTGAAGATTGCCGAAAATGTTGAAAATGCAGTGATTGTTGCAATTATCTGCGATCGTGGTGATCGCTATCTGTCAACGGGTGTTTTTGATTCAACGTTACAGAAATAATCCCTGTGCTTTGGATGCGTTAGTTGGTACAAAATGTAATACAACAAAATAAGACGTTAAGATGGTTAAGGTTCGAGAAGAACATCCGCAAAACGAGGACGGCTCCGTTGATATTAATCGATGGTTAGCCCGTTTCCCTGCTAACTCTGAATTTGACATCTCTATACTGCAGGCCGCCTGTGATTTGAGTTATCAGGCTGAGCAGCGCGCTATCGCTGTGTCAGATAAAGCGTGGGATGAACATACCAGCAGCTTTAGAATTGGTTTGGAAATGGCCGATATCCTTGCCGACTTGCAGTTAGATCAAGAAACATTGATTGCCGCTATTTTGTATCGCGCTGTTCGTGAAGAAAAACTGCAGATTGAGGTGGTAGCGCAAAATTTCGGTGAAGAAATTGTTCATTTGATCAACGGCGTTCTTAGAATGGCGGCGATGAGCCGGGTGATTACCGGTGATAATCCCGTTCTGGGACAAGCCGAAGCGCAGAAGGA
>TARA_B110000879_G_scaffold105412_2_pt1 | contig 17512 bp, 17 predicted proteins | sample TARA_B110000879 | Tara Oceans TARA_B110000879 (sample SAMEA4398094) | marine metagenome | biome: Polar Biome; feature: [SRF] surface water layer (ENVO:00010504); material: water (ENVO:00002006), including particulate matter (ENVO:01000060) such as... | depth 5 m
TAGTACATTCAGTCAAACGATGGTTATGATGAATGCTTTTTTTTATTTCGCCCCCTTATAAACTTACGGTATTACCAGCTTAAAAAAATTAATTCTTTTCTTCTAACATGGGTACAAAAGCAAAATCGCCTAATTCTTGTTTTTCAAATTCTTTCGCAGATTTTCGAATAAATAAGGTCATTATTTGAGTCGCATCCCCAACAGGAATGAGAAGCATCCCTCCTATTTTTAACTGTCCCATTAAAGGTTTTGGTACAAAAGGAGCACCAGCTGTTACAATAATCTTATCAAAAGGAGCTTGATCTGGAAGCCCTTTATAACCATCTCCAAAAATAAATTTTTTAGGCACATAGCCTAATTTCGGAAGAAATAAGGACGTCTTTTTAAACAATTCCTGTTGTCTTTCAATAGAGAATACCATTGCTTTTAATTCCAACAAAACAGCCGTTTGATATCCTGATCCAGTTCCAATTTCTAATACTTTGTCATTAGGTTGTATTGCTAAAGTTTGCGACTGAAAAGCAACTGTATAGGGCTGAGAAATAGTTTGCTTTGCTGCAATTGGAAATGCTTTGTCTTTGTAGGCATGATCTTCAAAACTACTATCAATAAACAGATGACGTGGAATTTGACGGATAGCATTCAATACTTTTCTGTCGGTAATTCCTTTCGCTTGTAGTACTGTAGCTAATTGATTTCTAAGTCCTTGATGTTTTGATGTATCTCTCAAATTTGATTCCTTTGTAAGACCTTAAAAGTAGTAATAAATCTAAATACAATCTTATAAAATTGTATATTTGTTGGTGTAATTTTCCTTTTTTATTTGAAGGTTAAATACAAAATTAACCACATCATTATGGCTAGAATGAGCAACAATCTCTTTATTAAGAGATTATTTCATATACGTCCGTAATGACATAAAACACATTTATGCTAAAAGCTGGAGTTTTAGGTGCTGGTCACCTTGGGAAAATTCACTTACGTTTATTACAACAATCTAAAAAATATAAATTGGTTGGATTTTACGATCCATTCACTGAAAATGCATTAAAAGTTGCCAAAGAATTTGGGTATAAGTTATTTGATTCTATTGATGATTTGATTGCTGCTTCGGATGTTGTTGATATAGTTACACCAACACTTTCCCACTTTGATTGCGCAAAAAAAGCAATTGAAAAAGGATGCCATGTTTTTATTGAAAAACCAATTACGAAAACAGTATTAGAAGCAGAAACGATTAGCGCATTAGCAGACAAACACCAAGTAAAAGGGCAAGTAGGCCACGTAGAGCGTTTCAATCCAGCATTTACAGCTGTGAACGGAAAGATCAACAATCCGATGTTTATAGAAACCCATCGATTGGCAGAATTCAATCCAAGAGGAACAGATGTGCCTGTTGTGTTGGATTTAATGATTCACGATATTGATATTATTTTATCAGTGGTTCATTCAAAAGTAAAAAATGTACATGGTAGTGGAATCTCAGTAATTTCTGAGACTCCAGATATTGCAAATGCAAGGATAGAATTTGAAAATGGTTGTGTTGCCAATTTAACGGCAAGTAGAATTTCAATGAAAAACATGCGAAAATCAAGGTTTTTTCAAAAGGATGCCTACATCTCCTTAGATTTCTTAGAGAAAGTAGCTGAAGTTGTTCGAATGAAAGATGTACCCGAAAACCCAGATGATTTTGCCATGATTTTGCAAAATGCGGAAGGCGTTAAGAAACAAATTTATTTTGACAACCCAGAAGTTGAAGGAAATAATGCCATCTTAGATGAATTGGAATCTTTTGCAGATTCAATTCAGAAAGATACAACTCCTATTGTATCATTATACCAAGGAACAGAAGCACTAAGAGTTGCCCAACAAATTATTAATTGTTTCTAACAAAAAATATCAATCATTTTGCAAACACCATTATGCTTTTAATAATAAAACTTAAATAATAGTACATGAAAAATATAGCAGTAATTGGAGCTGGAACTATGGGGAATGGTATCACCCACACCTTTGCACAGTTTAATTATAATGTCCAACTAATAGATGTTTCTCAAGTTGCGCTAGATAAAGGAATTGCAACAATTTCTAAGAATTTAGATCGAATGGTTGCAAAAGAAAAAATTTCTGAAGCTGATAAAATAAAAACACTTGCAAACATAACCACATTCACATCTATCAAAGATGGAGTTAAATATGCAAGTTTGGTTATTGAAGCAGCGACTGAAAATGCAATTTTAAAGAAAAAAATTTTTAAAGAACTAGATGAAGTATGTCCAGAAGACACCGTTTTGGCAACCAATACATCTTCAATTTCTATTACACAAATTGCAGCGGTTACTAACAGACCCGACAAAGTAATAGGGATGCACTTTATGAACCCGGTTCCGATTATGAAATTGGTTGAAATTATTAGAGGGTACAATACTTCAGATGAAGTAATGAAATTTACTACTGATTTAACAAACAAAATCAATAAGGTTTCAGTAGCAGTAAATGATTACCCCGGTTTTGTTGCCAATCGGATTTTAATGCCAATGATTAACGAATCTATTGAAACTTTATATAATGGTGTTGCTGGTGTTGCAGAAATTGATACAGTCATGAAATTAGGAATGGCACATCCAATGGGGCCTTTACAATTGGCAGATTTTATTGGCTTGGATGTTTGTTTGTCAATTTTAAATGTGATGCATGATGGTTTTAAAAACCCTAAATATGCCCCTTGCCCCTTATTAGTAAATATGGTAATGGCTGGAAAGCTAGGCGTAAAATCTGGAGAAGGTTTTTATAATTATAGTGCAGGTAAAAAATCAGATACAGTGGCGAATATGTTTCGCTAGAGAGCATCAAATTTATTAACCAGTAAGCATAAAAAAAGGAACTCAATTATGAGTTCCTTTTTTTATGCTTTACAATAAGAGTGCTAATTAATCATCTTCATTTGTAGCGTCTGATTTCTTTGCTTTATTCCAAACTTTGATTTTATCCTCTAGGGTAACACCTTCTAAAACTTCAATATTAACACCGTCAGAAGTTCCTAATTTCAAGGTTCTTTTTTCAAACTTACCTTCTTCTGTTTGTACTTCAACATAAGGCTCCTCTGTTTTTCTATCAAACTTTAACAAGGCTTCTTTAATCGATAGCACGCTATCTCTTTTTTCTAATACAATATCAGCATTGGCACTGTATCCAGCTCTAATGAAATATTTATCATCTAAGGTAACATCAGCTTTAATTTTAAATTGAACAGCACCTCCTTCTTCAGTTCCTTTCGGAGCGATAAAATTTAATTTTGCTGGAAATTTAATTCCCTCAATAGCACCGATAGATACTTCAATATCCGTTCCGTTGATTAACTTACCTACTTCAGACTCATCAACTTTTCCTTCAAAAATCATTTTGCCCATATCAGCAATTGATGCAATGGTTGTTCCTGCATTGAAATTATTGGATTGGATTACTTGATCTCCTTCTTTTACTGGAATCTCTAAAACAGTACCGGACATTTGTGCAATAATATTCGTATTTGCAGTGGCTCCAGAACCAGAATATCCTTTGTTGATGATCTGATAATCGTTTTCAGCATTTTTTAAATCTTGTTTTGCTTGATTAAAAGTAAGCTCTACAGATTCAAATGCAGCTCTCGCAATCACTCCTTTGTCAAATAATTGCTTGTTTCTTTTGTATGAAATTTCTGAGTTATTAATTCTCAATTTTGCGTTGTCAACTCGTCCTCTTGCACTCAATAAAGATTGCTCATTTGGGACTACTCTTACGGTTGCTATTAAATCTCCTTTATTGACGGTGGCACCTTCTAGCAATAAAATTTTATCAATAATACCTGTAATTTGTGGTTTGATTTCAATTTCTTCTAAAGGGGTTACCTTACCTGTTGCTACTGTCTTTTTAACAATAGTGGTTTTAAAAGGTGATTCTGTTTCAAATTGGATGATATTCCTTTTGTTTTTCATACCGAACCATACTAATGCGGCCATAAAAAATAAAATGATAATTCCTAAAATAATTTTTGCTCTCTTACTCATGATTTATTGATTGTTTTATGCTCTTTATTCTTCTCTTAATGCTTCTATTGGTTTCACTACTGTTGCCATATGCGCTGGAATCAAACCGATTAATGTTCCTAAAACGACTAATGTTGTAAATGCGGCTAATATAATTGGAATGTTTACGGTTGGATTTACTAAGGTTGCATCTTCACCTTGCCCAAAAAACTTATCGATAATCATTAAAACAGTAGCTCCCAAAATAATACCAATCATTCCAGCTACAGTTGTTAAAAAAACTGACTCTAAAATAATTTGTTGTCGGATACTTTTAGGTGTCGCACCTAAAGCTCTACGGATTCCTATTTCTTTGGTGCGTTCTTTTACCGTAATGAGTAGAATGTTTCCAATTGCAAAAACACCCGCAATTAAAGTTGCAATCCCCACAAACCAAGTTAAAAACTGCATACCGGTTAAAAACCCAGTAAACTTAGCAATTTCTTTTCCAAGGTTAACACTTCCGAAAGCTCTATCGTCTTCGGGGTGTACCTTATGTAAATTTTTAAGCGTTAGCAACACATCACTCTCCATTTGCTCAATATCAATTCCGTCATTGGCAGTTATCATCATCCAGTCAATATTATTGGCCGTGTTGTATACTTTTTTAAAGGTAGAAAAAGGAATGTATGCAGTATCTCCATCAAAATCGATTGTATTCGAAGGTTCGTAGACCCCAATTACTTTATAATTGATACTGTTTATTTTAATATTCTCCCCGATAGGCATTTCATCTTTTTCAAAAAGTTGCTTGTAAATATCTTCTGAAATGACCGTTACTTTTGCGCTCGAGGTAATATCATTTTGGTTTAAAAAACGTCCATAAATTAATTTTTTCTTCTGAATTTGATCTAAAACAGGAAAATCTCCACTCACTTTAAAAGAACCTGATTTAAAATCTTTAATAATTAAATTCATGGTTTGATTTCTGGGTGCTAATAGTTTAATTTCATCAGCATATTCCGACTTTAAAACCTGAATATCTTTCATGTTTAGTCGAAATCTTCTTCCTTTTTGAAAGCCTTTAAATGGGGTGTCTGTAGATTGTGTCCAAACAAAAACGCTATTGGTAGCAAAATTACCAAAAGCTTTATTAAAACTATTTTCTAGACCTCTTGCAGCACCTAGCAAAACGACTAACAAGAAAATACCCCATAAAACACCTATAATAGTAATTCCTGTTCGTACTTTATTTTTACGGATGCTTCCGTAAATTTCTTGCCATGTATCTGAATCAAATAAAAATTTCATAATTAATCTGCTCTTAATGCTTCTATGGGTTTGATTCTTGCGGCTCTTTTTGCGGGAACATATCCTGCTATTAACCCAGATAGGATTAAAATAACTGTTGCTCCAATGACAATTCCTGGACTAACACTTGGATCCTTGATAAAATATGTCTCCTCCAAACTATTACCGATCGCGCTCAGTATATATGTACCTAATGTCAACCCAAAATACCCTGCTAATGTGGTTATCAATACAGATTCTTGAACGACCATTCCAATGATAGAACCTGGTGTTGCCCCTAAGGCTTTTCGGATTCCAAATTCTTTGGTACGTTCTTTAATCACAAAAATCATAATATTACTGATACCTATAATCCCTGCAACGAGAGTTCCTGAACCGATGAAACCAATGATCAAATACAAAGCAAACATTAAAATACCAACAAACTTATTTGCTTCAGCCATATTTCGAACTGATAATGCACTTTGATCGTCTGGATGGATATTAAGTCTCTTACGCATATCACGTTCTACTTTTTTACCAAAAGCAATGGCAGCATCTGTACTTAAATTCGGATTGTATCCTAAATTAATTTGACTGATATAATCATTATTTCCATACATCATTTGAGCCGTGGTAACAGGAACATACACAATTCTCTCTTCATTATCTCCTCCTTCATCTGAAAAAATTCCAATAATTAAAAAAGAACTTCCATTTACATTCACTCTTTTTCCGAGTGCTGGTTTTTCGCCAAATAAATCTTTCTTTACCAATCGACCAATGACAATCACTTTTGATTTTTCTCGAAGATCTCTATTATTCAAATAGCGCCCCTCATCCATGAGTGTTTTTTCTAAAAACTGATGATCTGGATGCACAGCTCTTACACTGTAACTACTTGCTTCATTCTTATACTTAATGGAAAAATTTTTATAAATTCTTGCAGATTGATATTGAATTTGATCTTCATATTCCTCTGTAACGTAATTATAATCTGTATTTTTAAGTTGGATTGCTCTTCCTGTTTGTAATCCTTTGTAAGGTTTTGTAGTTTTCCAAACACGAACCAGCATCATATTTTGTGCATCGTCAGCAAAGGCACTTTTGAAAAAGTTTCCTAATCCAGATGCAACACCAAAAAGTAGGGTGAATAATAAAATTGCAAATGCAACTGTAAACCCAGACATTACAGAACGCAACCTGTTTTTGTTAATGCTTTGAAAAATTTCTCTCCAACGATCTAAATCAAACATAATTATAGTGCTTTGACGGCTTTTGTAAGGGTATCGCTAATAATGACTCCATCTCTTAGTCGTACGATTCTTTTGGTTTGCTCGGCAACTTCTTCTTCATGAGTAATCACAAAAACGGTCATTCCTTCGTCGTTAATGTCTTTTAGCAAATCCATCACAGAATCAGTCGTAGTAGTATCAAGCGCTCCTGTTGGTTCATCTGCTAATACTACTTTCGGATTTGTAACCAACGCTCTTGCAATTGCAACTCGTTGTTTTTGCCCCCCTGAAAGTTCATTTGGCAGGTGACTCGCCCAGTCTTTTAGACCTACTTTGTCTAAATAGTCTAAAGCAACTTTTAAACGTTCTTTTCTGTTCATTCCTTTGTAATACAATGGCAATGCAACATTTTCTAAGGCAGTTTTGTAAGAAATTAAGTTGAATGATTGAAAAACAAAACCTAAGAATTTATTTCTAAGGATGGCTGCTTTTTTCTCGTTTAAATCTTTTATCAGTTGTCCATTTAAATAGTATTCTCCTTCATCATGAATATCTAACAAACCAACAATGTTTAACAATGTCGATTTCCCTGAACCAGAAGATCCCATAATAGAAACAAATTCGCCTTCTTTAATATGCAAATCAATTCCTTTTAAAACATGTAATGAATCTTTTCCGATGGGATATGATTTATGGAGTTTTTCTATTCTAATCATTTAATGTTAATTTTTGTCCAAAGTACTTAATACCTCTATTTTCCGCTATTAATTTTATGTTAAAAACGGTAGGTATTTTCTATTTATAAACAACTTCAAAGGTAAGACGTATGAATAAAAAAAATGTTACAAATTGATGTAATAATTTTGTGGGAAAATATAAAAAAGATGAAGTACTTTTGTAACTCATAATAGAACGTTTATAAATGATTCACTCGCTTAAGAACAAAAAAGTAATTTTATTTGATGGAATGTGTAATTTATGTAACAATAGCGTTTTAAAAGTCATTCGGTTTGACACAAAAAAAAACTTTCTCTATTGTGCATTACAGTCGGAAGTTGGTAAAAAAATTGTTCAAAATTTAAACATTGATCTTGTAAAAATGGATTCAATACTACTCTATCAAACACCAAGCAACTACAACTATAAAGCAACTGCGGTATTAAAGATAATGAGAACTTTTGGTGGATGGTGGTATCTGTCTCAAGTCTGTTGGATTGTACCTCCATTTTTAAGAAATTTAATTTATGATTTTATTGCGAAAAACAGATACAAATGGTTTGGTCAAAGAGAAAGTTGCATGCGCCCCACTCCGGAGTTAGAAAAACGCTTTTTATCGTCTTTTAGTTCTATAGATTCAACTCTTTAAAATACAATTTTAAACAAATGAAAAAAAATTCGAAAAATATTCAATGCGTCATCTTTGACATGGATGGAGTGATTATAGATTCTGAAGAGATTCACAAAAAAGCATATTATGAAACCTTTGTTTCTTTGGGTTTGGAGGTTTCTGAAAAGGTATACAAAACTTTAACGGGTTCTTCAACAATCAATGCTTTTCAACGATTGATTGCACATTTTAATTTGGATTTGGATGCCGATGAATTGGTTTTAGACAAGCGAAGACGCTATGTGAATTTTTTTGAGAACAATCCAGGCTTGCATTTGGTAGATGGCGTTGAAGAAATTATAAAATACTTTCATCATAAAGAGATTACCTTAATTTTGGCATCTTCCTCTGCAATGGTCAATATTAACCGTGTTTTTGATCGTTTCAATTTGCATTCTTATTTTTCAGCAAAAATAAGTGGCGCCGATTTAACGGCATCAAAACCGCATCCAGAAATTTTTGAAAAAGCAGCCCTTTTAGGCAATACCCCAAAAGAAAATTGTATCGTTATCGAAGATTCTGACAACGGCATAAAAGCGGCCAATGACGCAGGTATTTTTGTTTTTGGTTATGCGAACAAACTTTCAGAAGGGCAAACGCTCGAAAATGCAGATGCTGTAATTTCAGATTTTAATTCCTTAAAAGATTTTATTTAGATATTGGTAAATCAAGAGTGCTTCCCCACTCCGTCCATGACCCATCATAAACGGCATAGTTTTCAATACCACAAAGCTCGGCTCCTAAAGCTAAAATACAGGCTGTAATTCCAGTACCACATGAAAAAATAAGTGTCTTTTTAGTGGGGTTTTTGTCACGAAAGATAGCTTTTAATATTGCTGTCGGTTTCATCATTCCTTGCTGTACAAATTCAGTATACGGAATATTGATTGCATTAGGAATGTGCCCATTTCTTACTTCTTTTCTTGGTTCTAATATTGTTCCTGAAAAACGTTCTTTAGAGCGCGCATCTGCTACCAATACTGAGGCGACGTCAATTGAAGCTAAAACATTCTTTGTGAATTTTATTTTCTCTGGTTGGTAGTTTGTTATCAAATTTCCTTTTATAAAGGTTTGTGTTGTTGGTTTGTCGGTCGAATACCCTTTCGCTTTCCATGCAGGCAAACCACCATCTAAAACTGCACAATTTTTAAAACCCATTAATTGAAACATCCACCACACTCTTGGTGAAGCATAAATACCTATGTCGTCATAAATAACGAGTTTAGAATGGTTATTTATACCTAATTTTTGAGCTTCAATCTCAAATTTTTTCTGAGACAACACGGTATTAGGAAAGGCTGATTTGGCGTCTGAAAAGGTGTTTTTAATATCAAAAAAAATAGCACTTCCAATTTGTTCTTTAATAATAGAAGCAACTGCTTTTTCTGTTATTTTTGGAATGGTAGCATCTAGGATGATCAAATTTTCATCTTCTAAATTATGGTACAACCAATCTACAGAAACTAAGGGTTTACGAAACATATTTTCTTTCACTGCTAATCATTAGAGCTACTTTACACCTTCATAATTATCGTCCCAATTTTTTGGTTTTGGATCGTGTAATTTTCCTAATGATTTTGCAATTATCATTGATACGGTTGCATCTCCAGTAACATTAACCATCGTTCTACACATATCTAAAGGTCTGTCTACAGCAAAAATTAAAGCCAATCCAATGGGTAATAATTCTTCTGGGAAACCAACTGATTCTAATACGATAACTAGCATGACCATACCTGCACTTGGCACGGCTGCAGAACCTATAGAGGCTAATAATGCGGTTCCAACAATAATTAATTGATTTGAAAATGTGAGTCCTTCTGGCCAAATTACTTGCATAATGAACACGGCGGCGATGGCTTGGTATAAACTGGTGCCGTCCATATTAATGGTGGCTCCTACAGGCAATACAAACCCAGAAACTTCTTTATCTACACCTAAATGCTCTTCTACTCTTTCCATTGTTACTGGCAATGTTGCAGCACTAGAACTTGTAGAAAACGCTAATAATTGTGCTGGGCTAATTTGTTTTAAAAACCAAAAGGGACTTTTCTTTGTATAGACACTGACCAAAATTAAGTAAAAGCAAATCATTAAAAATAAGCCTCCTACAACGCACAAGGCATATACCAAAAGTTTTAAGAGAATCTCAGTATCGTCAAAAGCAATCATGACATTTGCCAATAAAGCAAAAACGGCAAACGGTGCAAAAAGCATTATAAGGTCTACCATTTTCATCACCATTTCATTTAGTGAATCAAAGAAATCCATTAATGGTTTTGATTTTTTTTCTGAAATCAATAACAATGAAATACCTACAAACAATGCAAAAAAGATAATTTGCAACATGCTGGCACTAACAAATGATTGAAAAATATTACTTGGGAATATATCCACTAATGCTTGTAAAGGACCTGCGTCGTTTTGTGCAGTTGCCTTTGTCAGTTTATCAACAACACCCGCAGAGTTTTCATATTTTGTTTTTATTTTGTCTATAGTATCAGCAGACATTCCTTCGCCTGGTTTTACAACATTAACAATTCCCAGCCCAATAATAATAGCAACAACCGTTGTTAAAACATAGATGAAAATGGTTCTCGCACCCATTTTTTTAATCTTAGAAATATCTTTCAAATCTGAAATACCTTTAATCAAAGAGGCTAATATTAAAGGAACTGCAATTAATTTTAAAAGATTGATAAAAATAGTACCAAATGGCTTGATCCAATCGATTACAAAACCTTTACCACCATCAACAGAGTTCATAAGGAAACCAAAAACAATTCCTAAGACCATTCCTATTAAAATCTTCCAATGTAATGCCAGTTTTTTCATATGTTGTATTTCTTGATTTTTAGATTTGAAAGGTAAAAAAAATATTTAGAAGAGACTGTTAATAAACTTTGTATCTTTTTAATTCTAAAAAACGGAAATATGCTTCTTTTTAGTGGTAATGTTGTGATGATGTGAAATCTTTTAAAATTACAATGAAAATCACTTGTTCGCCTTTTTTTTTGTGCTTAATTTCGCAGCATGGAAAAACTTAAAAAGCGTTGGAATATTGAAAGCAACTGGTCTGTAATTGCAATTTTTATAGTTTTCGCTATCAACGGTTCTTTCGCAGCTTGGGTAGCCAAACCCATTACGGCTTTTTTAGGGTTATCTTCTGAGTCCATATCTTCAGCAGTCTATTGGCCATTACGAATTTTATTGATCTTTCCTATTTACCAACTTACCTTACCTCTTGTTGGATGGTTGTTTGGGCAATTTAAATTTTTCTGGGCTTTTGAGAAAAAGTTTTTAAGTAGATTGGGCCTCGGTTTTCTTTTTAAAGAATAAGACTTTTTTTTGTGTGAATGATTGCGTGCATTCAATTTCAAAAAAAAGAACTTTATATTTAATCACAAATAAGACTTCTTTTCATTGAAAAACTTTAAGTTTGTTAGAAGCAATTACTTTTAATGAACTTTATTGACTTCAAAGAACGAATATCTGATTTAAAAACCTCAAAGTTGGGTGGTTTAGATGCACAATTTAAATTAGCTCCTGAGTTAAGGTTGCGCTATGATGAAGATACAATTAAAGCAAATAATCCAAAAAAGGCAGCAGTCTTGGCCTTATTTTATCCCGATGATCAAAATAAGACCCGTATTTTACTAACCAAAAGAGCCAGTTATAAAGGCACACATTCTTCACAAATTAGTTTTCCTGGTGGAAAAACAGCAATCAATGATCGCAGTCTAGAACATACTGCTAAAAGAGAGACCTTTGAAGAAGTGGGCATTCATTCCGATTCCATTCATACAATTAGAGAATTGACAACGGTTTTTATACCTCCCAGTAATTTTTTAGCGACCCCTTTTATTGGGTTCATAAATCAGAGACCTCTATTTAATATAAATTATGAAGTAGCCGCTACTATTGAGGTGCTTTTGGAAGACTTATTAAACGACGTGAATATTAGCACTGTTGAAATGTCAACTTCCTATATGCACAAAGTGAAGGTACCCTGCTTCAAACTAGATGATTACATTGTATGGGGGGCTACAGCTATGATATTATCGGAAATTAAAGAGTTGTTCTAGTAGAGAGATTCTAATTTCTTTTTGTAAATTGGCTGCAAACCAAAGAACTTTTATCATGCCCCTATTTAAAAGGAATCCATTCGGACATATACTTTTCATTAAAAAATGGATTATTAGAATTGTTGGTATTTTTTTTCACAGTAGATTCAAACGGTTCAACAATTTAAAAATTGAGGGATCTGAAATTATTAGAGATTTACCGAAAAAAAACGTACTATTTATTTCAAATCATCAAACTTATTTTGCGGATGTAATTGCAATGTTTCATGTTTTTAATGCGTCTCTTAAAGGCAGAGATAATTCCATAAAAAATGTTGGTTATTTGTGGAATCCAAAGCTAAATTTTTACTTTATCGCCGCTGGTGAAACAATGCGTTCAGGTATTATTCCAAAAATATTTGGTTATGCGGGCTCGGTATCTGTAGAGAGAACCTGGAGAAGTAAAGGAGAAGACATTAATAGGCAAGTGAAAATGTCTGATGTTTCGAAAATAGGAATGGCATTGGATGACGGCTGGGTAGTTACATTCCCTCAAGGGACTACAACAGCATTTAAGCCGATACGAAGAGGTACAGCACATATCATTAAAAAATATAAACCGTTGGTTGTTCCAGTAGTCATTGACGGATTTAGACGTTCATTTGATAAAAAAGGGCTCAAAATAAAAAAGCGAGGTGTCTTACAATCAATGGTCATAAAAGAACCCTTAGAAATTGATTATGAGAATGAAGATGTTGCAGATATCATTACTAAAATTGAATATGCAATTGAACAACATCCATCGTTCTTAAAAGTACTTTCGGTAAAAGAACTAGAAAAAGTAGAAAAAGTAGAAAAAGTTTTAGAAGAAAAACGAAAATTTTGGGATTAATAAAAAGAAATACCGTGTTTCTCTTATATTTATAATACGAATAACTGTTTAATTATATTTGTATTTCATTGTCCATTTATTTTCTAAATGTGTTTCAAATTTTTGATGTAATTCAAAGAGAGTAAAAAAATATACGTCCCACTATCATTATTATTGATGAATTTATTATCTTTATCAAAAATTACTATAGTTATGACAATTACACAATTAAAGTACGTCTTATCTGTTGCAGAATATAAAAATTTCACGGTTGCAGCTGCACATAGTTTTGTGACACAGCCAACATTGAGTATGCAAATTCAAAAGTTGGAAGACCAGTTGGAAATTAAAATATTTAACAGGTCTAAAAAACCCATTGAACTAACAGAAGTTGGAAAGAAAATTGTGAAACAAGCAAAAGTAATTGTAGACGAAAGCAATCGAATTTTAGACATTGTTCATCAACAAAAGGGATATATTGGTGGCGAATTTAAGTTGGGGATTATACCAACAATCATGCCTACTCTACTCCCAATGTTTTTAAATAACTTTACAAAGAAATACCCAAAAGTAAAGCTGATCATTGAAGAATTGACTACTGAGGATATTATGCGAAAATTAACTGATGGGCATATAGATGCAGCAATCGCGGCAACACCTTTGGAAAACGAAGCCATCAAGGAGGAACCATTATATTACGAGCCATTTGTTGGATTGGTTCCTCAAAACCACCGTCTTTTCAATAAAAAACAAATTACTTCTGACGAATTAGAAGTGGATGATATTTTACTTCTTGAAGATGGGCATTGTTTTAAAGACAGTGTTATTAATCTCTGCCGCGCGCACAAACTTGAGAATAAAAAAAGATTCCGATTAGAAAGTGGAAGCTTTGATACTTTAATTAAATTATCAAAAGAAGGTTTGGGAATGACGCTACTTCCTTATTTACATACATTAGATTTAAATGATGTCGACAAAAGCCACCTTCGTGAGTTTACAAATCCACCGCCAGCAAGAGAAGTGAGTTTAATCTATCATAAATCACAGTTAAAGATGCAAATGATAGCAGCGTTGAAAACAACTATTGATGGAGTCGTCAGGGGTGCAATCTCGTTTTCTGATGTAAAAATAATTAGTCCTTTACAAAGAAAATTAAAGTAACCCTCCATTAAAATACAAATGCCTGTTCCATTGGAGTCACAACTCAAATGAAACAGGCATTAAAAATTGTTTCTTAAAAAGTTAAGAATACATCTTTTCTCTTAATTCTTTTATTTTTGGGTCAGCCAAATAGTCATCAAAGGTAGTGTGTCTATCAATAACCCCTTTTGGTGTTAACTCAATCACTCGATTTGCTACTGTTTGTGCAAACTCATGATCATGAGTAGAGAACATTAAAGTACCCGGAAAATTAATAAGCGAGTTGTTTAAAGATTGAATGGATTCTAAATCTAAGTGATTTGTAGGCTCATCTAAAAGCAAAATGTTTGCTCTTTTCATCATCATTCTAGAAAGCATACAACGTACTTTTTCACCTCCAGATAAAACGTTACTTTTCTTTAATGCTTCTTCTCCTGAGAAAATCATTTTCCCTAAGAAACCACGAATAAAAACTTCTTCTCGTTCTTCCTCTGTCTGCGCATATTGTCTTAACCAATCTACAAGGTTCAGATCTCCATTTTGAAAAAAGGAGGAATTGTCTAACGGTAAATAAGACTGGGTAGTTGTAACACCCCAATTATAAGTACCTGCATCTGGTTTTACATTATCAGTAATAGCTTGATAAAAGGCAGTAATAGCTCTAGAGTTTTTTGAAATAATGGCTACTTTATCACCTTTGTTAAGGTTGATGTCTACATTGGAAAATAATTTTTCTTCTTCAAACTCTTTAGAAAGTCCTTCTACATTCAAAATTTGATCTCCAGCTTCTCGATCACTTTTAAAAATAATTGCTGGATACCTTCTACTGGAAGGTCTAATATCTTCTACATTCAACTTATCGATCATTTTCTTTCGAGAAGTTGCTTGTTTTGACTTGGCCATATTGGCAGAAAAACGACGAATAAATTCTTCTAATTCTTTCTTTTTATCTTCTGCTTTTTTGTTTTGTTGGGCTCTTTGTTTTGCTGCTAATTGACTCGATTCGTACCAGAAAGTATAATTTCCAGAGTAGTGGTTTATTTTACTAAAATCAATATCGGAAATATGCGTACAAACGGCATCTAAAAAGTGTCTATCATGTGAAACTACAATTACGGTGTTTTCAAAATTAGCCAAGAAATTTTCTAACCAAGCAATTGTTTCAAAATCTAAATCATTGGTAGGCTCATCCATAATTAGTACATCAGGATTCCCAAACAATGCCTGTGCAATTAATACACGAACTTTTTGTTTTCCATCTAAGTCTTTCATTAAAGTATAATGCAAGTCTTCTTTAATTCCTAAATTTGACAACATGGCTGCTGCATCAGAATCGGCATTCCATCCATTCATTTCTTCAAAAGTAATTTGAAGTTCCCCTATTTTCTCTGCGTTTTCATCTGTATAGTCAGCATATAAATCATCAATTTGTTTCTTAATTTTAAACAAATCCTTGTTTCCCATGATTATCGTTTCTAATACAGGAAACTCATCATACTCGTAATGGTCTTGGGTTAAAACAGACATTCGCTTACCTTTTTCTAAATGTACCTGACCAGAGGTCGGATCCATTTTTCCAGAAATAATTTTAAGAAAGGTAGATTTTCCAGCACCGTTTGCACCAATAATTCCGTAACAATTACCTTGTACAAACTTCGTATTTACTTCATCAAATAATATTCTTTTTCCAAACTGAACTGATAAATTAGATACTGATAACATGCTTTTTACTGTTTTTAAATTTTGTGCAAAAGTAGGAAATTGATTTTGTTTATGCATAGAGAAAAGCAGCTGTTTTAAAATCAATTAAAAATCAAGCATAAAATTTTAAAAAACACACTATAAAAACAGCGTATCCCTTTAAATTTGGACTATTTATCGGGCATTTTAACAGCTAATTAACAATAAAGTAACCTATAGATACTTAGATTTGTATTATGTAATAGCCCCTTATTGATGAAACCATTAACTACCCTCTTTTCATTATGCTTCCTTTTAACAGTTTTTGTTAGTTGTAACAAAACGATTAAGAACAGTACAACCTACTTCGGTGGTAAGATTATAAATCCAAAAAGTAACCATGTTGTTTTGTATTCAATGGACAAGGTCATTGATACTTTTTCAATTAATTCTGAAAATAAATTTGGGGGTAGCTTAGACTCTATTCAAGAAGGTCTATATTATTTTGTCCATGGTAATGAAAATCAATTTTTATACATAGAACCAAAAGATAGCATAATGCTGAGTTTAAATACGTGGGATTTTGATGAATCTTTAGTTTTTTCTGGTATTGGCGCTGAAAGAAATAATGTTTTAATTGATTGTTTTTTACAGTTTGAAAAGGATGAAAAAACATTTTATACTTACAATTTATTAAAGCCAAAACCTTTTAAGCTCAAAGTAGACTCTATCATTTCTCTAAGAGTAAACACACATGAAGCCTATGCAAAAAGGCATCCAACGGAAACAGAAAGCTTTAAGAAAGTATTAAAAATTGCACTCACCTATCCAATTTATGCGAGAATAGAGAGTTATCCAATTTCGCATGCAAAAAAAATGAAATTAGAACGTTTTCCAAAGCTTCCTTTATCATTTTATGAATATCGAAAAAATATCGATATTGACGTCGATGCTTTAATGTATTACAAACCTTATAGTAAATACATCACCAATTATTTATATAATGCTACCTATGCCAAGAGACATTCTCCGATGCAAAATAATTTTACATCTAATTTTACGGTAGATTTGTTAAAAACAATTGACGAAAAAGTAAATTCTAAAACATTTAAAAATGCCTTTTTAAAACAAACCGTAATCAGTCATTTTTATAAAAAATCTACCTGCGATATTAGCAATAAAGAATTTGATGTCTTTTTAGCATTGAGTTCTAATGAAGAAGATAAGAAATTGGTAAAGAAGCTATTGATAGACAATCAAATAATTCATAAAAATCATGAAATAGAAAATTTCTATGTGCATGATTTCACAAATGCAAGCTACGCCATTCAAGATGTAATAAAAGACAAGAACACATTCTTGTTTTTTTGGAGTTCAAAATATGTATCAAAACCTTATGTAAGAGCACGCATCAACTATTTGTCAAACAAATACCCAAATATTCAGTTTTTGACTTTTATAATTGATGGAAATAACAATGATCAAATTAAAAATTTAGATATTAAAAAACAATTCTTTATTGATGGTAATAGTAGTGCAAATTCTTTTTTAACCAGCAAAATGACACGATCGATCCTCATCAATAAAAATGGAATTTTAACAAATGGATTCGCATCCATATCTTCAAGAAATATTTACACCCAATTAGACATCCTAAACAATAATTAATTTATTGCTTTTACCAAGCCTATCTTGTTTATTTAGCATACCTTTGCGCGATTTTAAATTTGGGGTGAAACCCTAAGAAAATCAAGTCGAATTATAAATACGGTTTGCAGGTGGGCGTCTGTGAATCAACAAAAAACACAGTATGTCAACATTTTTAGAATTAGGTTTAAAAG
>TARA_B110000879_G_scaffold44854_1_pt1 | contig 17429 bp, 16 predicted proteins | sample TARA_B110000879 | Tara Oceans TARA_B110000879 (sample SAMEA4398094) | marine metagenome | biome: Polar Biome; feature: [SRF] surface water layer (ENVO:00010504); material: water (ENVO:00002006), including particulate matter (ENVO:01000060) such as... | depth 5 m
CCTGAATGCCAATTTTTAGTGGCCTAGGCTGAGCAAAAGAAAAGGTCTGAGGGTAGGTTGCACATAACAGCTCTACAGCGGCACGATTGGCGGCACGGCTTTTAATTTTCTTACGCTCAGCCGCGCTTAATTCAGTAGCACTGGGGGCGGCTGAACTAGGTTCAGATACCGTGGCACCTTGTATTTCTGAACTTACGGCTAGTGCCGTGGCAGGAGAGGTTTCTGTGGTAGGTAATTCGCTAGTGCTGGTCATATTGTCTGGCATTTAATTGTCTGTAATCGTCTGAATTTGGGTTTGTTCAAATAACTGCTTTAGCTGCAGATGTTCTTGCCTTAGAACTTCAACCTGCTGTTGTGCTTGCAGCAGCAATTGTTGCTGATTGGTAATGCGCTCTGAAAGCTTTTGAATTAGCTCTAAGCGACCTAGATCTTTTAGCTTAGGGTCAGTCACTGTCTTCCTTTACTATTAAAGCCGTGTCTTTTCATTACGTTGGACATTGTACCTATTGATTGACTGAAGGGCTATATATTTGAACATTTTACATAAATTTGCCCCATCGACTTGCGGAATGTGCTAATTCTTGCATATACTGATTATACCTAAGTGAAGCATTATCTTACAATTAAAGCGTAATAATCGGTTTTCTTAGAGGATATTATCATGTCCACTGCAACATCCACCGCCAAGGTCATAGATCTTTTTAGCGGGCAAGAATACCAGACCCAACATCATCCTAAGGTGGTGCGCTTGGCGCCCGAGTTTGACGGCTTTGAAGTGCTCTACTCTAACCAACATGGCCACCCTATCCCAGGCCAAGAACTATTCTCTGTTAAAATCTTATTCTGGGCGCTGTTAGATGATGGTTCCTTTGCCGGTATGATCCCTTGGTTTGATGAGCTCATTGTTTGCACCCATCTAAACAGCCCTAACAAAGGTTTTTTTCAAGGTTACTTTGATCCAGGACTTGACCAAGCCGTGCCTCAAGTACCCAAACACAAATGTATTGAACTCATTACCGCAGCGGAGTATTTCGATTTTGAGGTGGACGACACCTTATTTGTGGTGCAAGAACTACCCGACACCTGTGGCAGCCACGCCGTATTTACCGCTGATAACTTTGATAGCTTTTCCATGACCGAAGTATTTAGCTGGCGTTTATATAGTGACGGCTGCATTCAAGCGCAAATGATCAATATGGAGCGTGTGGCTCATTGGCCAGTACTTGTTGGCGATGAGTGCTTAGAGGCCTGTGACGACGCACCCGATTTTGTAAACTTTTTCCAATACCGCGTGGCCATCAATATAAAAGAACAGGATGCAGACACCATGGCGGTGTTAGATCAGCTCAAATCAGACTTATAGTGCTGGTGGGCTGTTAGGAAATCAACACTCTTGCATAGACTCCCTAATAGAGGACTGAAGTGCTTGCATATCTTTGAGCCAGCGCGCCACAGGCCAGTGATCTGGATTGGTTAGATCATCTTCTGCATGGCTCACAATCAATTGTTCTGATAGCTCTTGCGGCTTAGCAGCCACACTAAAATCAGTTTGTCCTTGCAGCTCAATCCAAACCGCCCAATCACCTTCTTGTAACAACAACAGTATTTGTTGGGCTGCCGGAGACAAGAAGGTTTGTTGCACTAACAAGGCTTCAATTTGTGCCCAAGTAAGCCCACCAACATCATCAAACCGAGTGTCTGCTAACTGCTTTAAACTGGCCTGTACCAGTTGTTTTGCTGCACTTAAAAGATGATCAACAATAGCATATTGATAAGCCATACGCTGAGGTCGCTGGCGCCAGTATTGGGGGTCTTCCATGTCACCATAGTGAGACAATAAGTCTTGCCATAAGCTTTTACCAAAGGCCAGCCGGTGCTGGCTGGCCTTTAGCCACTGGTCTTGCAAGGCCATTCTAGTGGGTGGTGTCAGCGGGGTTTGCTGCGGCTTTTTTCGGCGCTTTTTTAGCTACTTTTTTAACTGCTTTTTTAGCCGATGCTTTTTTAGCGGGAGCTTTTTTAACTGGCACCTCTTGCACCCACTTGCCACTCACAAACATGGCCCGCCACCCAGAAGCCTTCTTGTCCACTTCCGACATAACGTACTGTTCTTTAGTCTTGCGACTGTAGCGAACAATGGACGGGTTACCTTCATGGTCTTTTACTGGAGCCGTCAGTAAAAAAGCATATTTGGGGTCTAGGGCTTCTTTATGAGGCAGAATTTCTGCCATTAAAGGTGCCCGAGTTTCACGATTTTTGGGAAACTTGCTAGCCGCCAAAAACAGTCCCGCTGCGCCATCACGCAAGATGTAATGATCGTCTACTTTTTCACAGGCCAATTCTGGCATGGGAATGGGATCCATTTTTGGCGGTGCAGCTTCGCCACTGCGCAATAATTTGCGAGTGTTTTTGCATTCCCCATTAGAACAATCAAAGTACTTGCCAAAACGTCCTGTTTTCAGATGCATGTCGGCTTCACATTTATCACACTGAATGAGTGGGCCGTCGTAACCTTTAATACGGTACTCTCCAGCTTCTATTTCAAAGCCACTGCAATCTGGGTTATTACCACAAACATGAAGTTTGCGTTTGGCATCAATTAAATAACCATCCATTGCTGTGTCACAAATTTTGCAACGGTGTTTTTTAATGAGCAAGCGTGATTCTGCTTCGTCATCAGCATCAACGGCCACCACTTCGTCGCCAGACACCAAATTTATGGTTTCTTTACAACGTTCTTTGGGTGGTAATGCATAGCCAGAACAACCCAAAAACACGCCGGTAGATGCGGTCCTAATATTCATTGCTTTGCTGCAGCTGGGGCACTCTATGTCCGTTAGCGTTGGCGTGTTAGCACGCATACCATCTTCTGCTTCAGCAATGCTTAATTTACGGGTGAAGGCCTTATAAAATACGTTAAGTAGACGCTTCCATTCGGTTTCGCCTTGGGCAACGCTGTCTAGGCGTTTTTCCATATTGGCGGTGAATGAATAATCCATCAGGTCAGAGAAGTTTTCTTCTAACCTATCAGTCACAATGTCACCCATCTTCTCTGCATAGAAGCGACGATTTTGCACCATCACATAACCACGATCTTGGATGGTTGAGATAATGCTAGCATAGGTCGAGGGGCGACCAATGCCCTGCTTCTCCAACTCTTTAACTAAGCTTGCCTCAGAAAAGCGCGGCGCAGATTTGGTAAAGTGCTGACTAGGCATAAGCTGTTTGAGCGTGAGTAGATCACCTTGCTTAACATCAGGCAAGATCAAATCTTCATCCTTCTTACTGGCACTAGGCTGGACTCTAGAATAGCCATCAAAACGCATGATTCGTCCACGGGTACGCAGGCTAAACTCACCTGCTTCGACCACAATAGTGGTACTGGTGAATTGCGCAGGCAACATTTGGCAGGCCACAAACTGGCGCCAAATAAGCTCATACAGGCGCTCTGAGTCACGCTCCATGTTAGAGAGCTGAGTCGCCTTTAAAGCCACCTCAGAGGGTCGTATGGCCTCATGAGCCTCTTGCGCACCATCCTTACTTGAGTAACCTACAGGATCAGCTGGTAGATACTCTTTGCCATAACTCTTTTCGATGTAAGCACGGCACTTGCCTACCGCTTCTTGACTCAAGTTGGTTGAGTCAGTACGCATGTAAGTGATGTAACCCGCTTCATAAAGTCTCTGCGCCAACATCATGGTCTTTTTCACACCAAAACCTAAGCGCGTGCTTGCCGCCTGTTGTAGCGTAGAAGTAATATAAGGCGCTGAGGCTTTGCTTGATGTGGCCTTATCTTGGCGCTGCTGCACTACAAACTGTTGTTGCTCTAACAGGCTAACCGCAGCTTCACTTTGTTGTTGGGTAACCGGCTTATAATCGTTACCTTGCTGTTTATGAACGTGCAGCACCAAAGGTTTGTTTTCGCTATTGATCGCATCCGCTTTAAGTTCCCAATATTCATCAGGCACAAAGGCCCGAATAACACGTTCTCTTTCGACCACTAACTTTACTGCGACTGATTGAACCCTGCCTGCCGACAAGCCACGGGCAAGTTTCGCCCACAGCAAAGGAGACACCATAAAACCCACCACACGATCTAGAAAACGCCGTGCTTGTTGTGCATTAACGTGATCCATGTCTAATTTTCCAGGCTTAGCAAAAGCGGCCTGAATCGCAGTTTTAGTAATCTCGTTAAATACCACGCGCTGATATCGGCTTTGATCTCCACCAATGGCTTCACGAAGGTGCCATGCAATGGCTTCCCCTTCTCTATCCAAATCCGTTGCTAGGTAAATAGTGTCTGCATCTTTTGCCAGCCGCCGTAACTCTTCAACAACTTTTTCCTTGCCGGGCAGAATTTGGTAATCGGCCCGCCAATCGTTTTCTGGATCTATACCCATACGCCTAACCAGTTGCTGGCGGCCTCTGACTTGTTTGTAAATGACCTTATCATCAGGGTCCATGTTACGAACTTTAGCTGCCTCAACAGCTCGTGCTTTCGGGTCTGCACTGCCTGGAGGGGACTTAGTTGGCAAATCACGAATATGGCCAACACTAGACTTTACAATAAAATCTGAGCCCAGGTATTTATTGATCGTTTTCGCTTTAGCTGGTGACTCGACAATAACGAGGGATTTACCCATGCAGTTTTATTCCAATAATTACGTATTCACCGCGTCAGTCGCGGCACCGTTAAGGCGCCTAAGTTTAGGCACATCTATGAGAAGGTCAAGCGTTTGTTGACGCACTCATTCCTTAAAATTCCATTATTTGATGTAAAAAGCAAGCAATATTGCATATCATTGCATATCTGAATCACAAAAAGCTGGATAACCAGCCTTTTGAATTTGTTCAGGTTTGTCGTTCAAATATTTACAATCTCTCAAATACCGTTGCAATACCTTGGCCCATACCGATACACATAGTGGCTAAACCAAACTGCGCATCTTGCTTGTGCATGCGGGTTAAACAACTCACGGCAATGCGCGTACCAGAGCATCCTAAAGGATGACCTAGAGCAATCGCCCCACCATGCAAATTAACTTTTTCTTCCATTTGGTCTAGCAGCTTAAGGTCCTTTAATACGGGCAAGGCTTGTGCCGCAAAAGCTTCGTTAAGTTCCACCACGCCAATGTCATCAACACTTAAGCCAGCACGTTTTAAGGCTTTTTTAGTCGCAGGTACTGGACCATAACCCATAATTGAAGGGTCACACCCTGCCACTGCCATGGATTTAATGCGCGCTAGCGGTTTAAGACCTAAAGCCATGGCTTTTGCGCCCGACATTAGCAACATAGCCGAAGCTCCATCGGAAAGAGCCGACGAGGTGGCAGCCGTAACAGTGCCATTTTTAGGGTCGAACACTGGCCGCAAGTTAGCCAAAGACGCCATATTCGTCTCGGGGCGAATTACTTCATCTCGACTCACCTTAATCAGTCGTCCTGTAGCATCGTGGCCTTCGATCGCAATAATTTCGCCGTCGAAATCGCCATTTTCTGCAGCTTGATGGGCGAGACGGTGTGAACGCACCGCAAACTCATCTTGCATTTGGCGACTAATACCGTGCACTTTACCCAATAATTCAGCCGTTAAGCCCATCATCATGGCTGCTTTTGCGACATGCTTGCTTCCCGCAGGGTTAATGTCTACCCCATGATCCATCGCCACATGACCCATATGCTCTACACCACCCACAACAAAAAAATCACCGTTATCTGTAGCTATAGCTTGGGCTGCCGTGTGCAGAGCTGCCATAGAAGAACCACACAAACGGTTCACAGTTTGAGCCGCTACCGTGTGGGGAATGACACTGAGTAAAGCCGCATTCCGAGCTACGTTAAACCCCTGCTCTAGGGTTTGGTTAACGCAGCCCCAGATCACATCTTCCACCTGGGCTGGGTTGAGTTCTGGATTACGCGCAAAAAGACCATCGATCAAGGCGGCAGATAAATTCTCCGCCCGCACATTTCTAAAAGCACCCCCTTTGCAGCGACCCATGGCAGAACGAGCACCGTCTACCACAACAATATCATTGGCTTGTAATTGCATGTTTTTCTCCAGATTTAGTTAGTAGGTTGCAACTTGCCATAGAAGGTCTCACCTTGGGCGGCCATTTTGCGCATTTGTGCAGGCACCAAGTAGAGCGGACTCACTGCAGCTAAAGCATCAGCTTTATCACAGAAGGCCTGTAAACCGATGGTATCCATGTATTTTAGTGCTCCACCTAGAAAGGGAGGAAAGCCAATACCGTAAACTAGTGCTAGGTCCGCTTCTGCGGGCGAGGCAATGATGTTCTCTTCTAGGCAACGGGCGACCTCTAGGCATAAGGGAACCATCATATAATCAATGATTTGTTCGTCACTGAGGGTCACTGGCTGCGCACATAGGCCAGCAAGCTTTGCAATCAAGGGTTCGTCTAGTTGTTTTTGTAAGCGACCTTTTTTGTCTTTTTCGTAGGCATAAAAGCCCAGTTTGTTCTTCTGGCCAAAACGCTGCTCCTTAAACATTAAATCAACAGCCGCCTCGCCTTGCCCAGCCATGCGATCAGGAAAACCCTCCGCCATGACTGCTTGGCAATGGTGCGCCGTGTCTATGCCCACCACATCAAGTAAGTAGGCGGGACCCATAGGCCAGCCAAAACGCTCCATAAGCTTATCAACGCGAATGAAATCGATACCCTGCTCTAATAAAATGCCAAAACCACCAAAATAAGGGAACAATACCCGATTAACAAAGAAGCCTGGGCAGTCATTCACAACAATCGGCTTTTTGCCAATAGCGTTGGCGTAGGTCACCGTGGTTGCAATGGTTTCGTCACTGGTTTGACTGCCACGAATGACCTCAACCAAGGGCATTTTGTGTACTGGGTTAAAAAAATGCATGCCACAAAAACGTGTGGGGTCTTTGAGGCTTTTAGCCAATAGATCAATGGAAATAGTTGAGGTGTTAGAAGTGATTACAGCAGTGCCTTTGACTTGGCTTTCTACTTCGGCTAACACAGTGCCTTTTATATTGGGGTTTTCCACTACCGCCTCTACCACCAGATCAACGCCTGCAATATCAGCATAGTTTAATGTCGGGCGAATATTGGTCAGTATTTTAGCCATTTGGACAGGCTTCATATGGCCACGGCTCAGGCTCTTTTGTAAAATACCTGTGGCTTCATCCAAACCCAGTTGAATGGCCGTTTCAGCGATGTCCTTCATGATGATGGGGACGCCCTTGTAGGCCGACTGATAGGCAATACCACCGCCCATAATACCGGCGCCAAGTACAGCTGCCTGCTCAACCTTAGTCGCTTTAGGTGCAAGGGCTTTAACCGTGCGTTTAAGGTATTGGTCGGCAAGAAAAATACCCACTAAGTTGGCAGCAACAGGGGTTTGCGCCATTTTTGCAAAACCTTTTGCTTCTACAAGGAGGGCTTTATCACGGCTCATACCCGCATGTTTCTGCATGGTTTTGATGGCGGTGATTGGGCTTGGGTAATGAGGACCGGCCTTGCCTGCGACAAAACCTTTAGACGTTTCGAAGGCCATCATTTGTTCCATCGGACCTAAAGACAGCTTAGCTATTTTAGCAGCGCGTTTGGTTTGGTAGCCCAAATCGCCCGCTATGCACTGATTAAGCAAATGCACACCCGCTTCTAATAGCTGGTCATCTGCTACAACGGCATCCACTGCACCGTCTTTAAGGGCTGCAGAAGAGGTTTTTTCCTTAGCACCACAGATCCACTCAATGGCATTATCCAAACCAATGAGTCTGGGTAAGCGCACAGTCCCCCCCCAACCTGGAAAGATGCCCAGCTTTACTTCGGGCAGGCCAACCTTAGCGGCAGGGGTCATAATGCGATAATCAGTGCTTAAGCACACTTCAAAACCACCCCCTAATGCCAAACCGTTGATTAATGACACGGTGGGCATGGCTAAATCTTCAAGGGCGCTAAAGGTTTCATTAACCTGCATGTTTGCATCAATTAAAACTTGCTCTTCGGTGCTGAAATAGTGCAAAAACTCAGTAATATCTGCACCTACAATAAAGCTAGTCTTAGCACTAGTAAGCATTAAACCTTTAATATTACTAGCGCTACCAATGGCGACAATGGCCTGTTGCAGCTCCACAAGGGTGGCCGCATTAAGCTTGTTAACTGACTGGTTTTTAAGGTCGAAGGTTAGCTTGGCTAACTGATGGTCGTGCATCTGTACCTGAATGGCATTACCTGCATAAATCATGCATGGGCTCCTTGGGTAAATTTAACGGGCCTATGAAACCACTTAAGGCCATATTTCATACGCTTGTTTGAAACAGTGGTAGCACTTTAAACCAGCCAGAGGCAAAGTCAACCATGACTCTTCAACCACAAAATAACACTGAGGTTTTAAAAACTATCCAAGAGCAACTGTTGTAACACCTGCTCTAAGTCATCCAATTGCTCTGGAGTAGCCCTCTCATGCCAATAGGCTTGAGCTCCCATAGGAGTTACACCTAGGGCATAAACATCTTTAGGCAACTGTTGAATCAGCTGAGCTAGATGGCTTAATTGCTCAGCTTTAAGGGCGCCTTCACCCCGATTCCAGCACCATCCCTCGGGTAAACCTTGGGTATTGAGTCCACCTGCTTTAAATATTTCCCAGGTGATTTTTTTGATGGCATTAATGCCACCCGCCCGGTTTTGGTTTTTTGCTCGGGGCAATCCATAACTGGTTGCTAAATAACTATCTGGAGCAACCTCACCCTGTTCTCTTGGCCCCTGAAGCTTACCGACTTTAATTTTTAAACCTTTGGCCATGGCAAGCTGGCGAATTTTAGCTTGTGCTCGCTGCAATGGCGTCGGCATAACCCACGCCACAGACCCAATGAGGGAACAGCAAACCAAGATCACGATCATCCACTTTATTTCCACAACAACTCCACTAACTAAAGATTAAAAATTAAAGACCAACAACGACTGTGTAACAGAAATTGGGTAACTCTCCACCCATTATGCACAAAACCATAAACTAAAAACGACTGTGCTACACTGAATTAAATTATAGCGGAGGATGTACTATGAACATTTATCAAAATATTTTAGTTGCTATAGACCTAAACGAAGATGCGGACAAGGTGATTGAAAAAGCCCATCAAATAAGCTTACAAAACAACGCACAGCTCACCCTAATACATATTACAGAACCTTTAAGTTATGCCTATGGTGGTGACATACCCATGGATCTATCTGCCATCCAGACACAGTTACACGATGATGCCGAACAACGCATGCATGAGTTTGTGCAACAAAAAAACCTCGGTGATGTGGCTCAGCTACTGATGTCTGGCCACATTGAAACAGAAGTTCACCGGGTCGCTATTGAGCGCAACTCAGACCTCATTATCGTTGGCAGCCATGGACGTCATGGCCTAGCCCTATTACTGGGCTCTACGTCCAATGGCATCTTACACGGAGCAACTTGTGATGTCTTGGCAGTAAGGGTTTAGCCTTCTTGCAAGGCCTCTATTTCTAGCCACCGATCCATCGCGTTCTCCAACTCAGCTTCCTGCGTCTCTAATAAAGCTAGGCGCCCACTCACATGGTCCTGCGCTTTATTATAAAACTCAGCATGACCAATTTCATGCTGTAAGGCCTCAAGTTGGGCTTCTAAGGCCTCAACTTGGGCTGGCAACACATCCAGTTCACGCTGAACTTTGTAGCTCAACTTAACCGCAGGTTTAGCCTTTTCTTTAGCCTTAAGCGGCGTCGCCGCCATTCCTGTTGGTTTACTATGCCCTTGAGCCGTAGGCGCCTTAAGCTTGCCACCACGCCTCACCCAATCTGTGTATCCACCCACAGAATCGGTAATATGGCCTTGCCCATCAAACACTAGGCATGAAGTTACTACACGGTCTAAGAATGCACGATCGTGGCTTACTAGCAGCACGGTACCTGGATAATTAGCCAACATTTCTTCTAACAACTCTAAGGTTTCAATATCAAGGTCGTTAGTGGGCTCGTCCAATACCAGCATATTAGAGGGCTTACTAAACAAGCGAGCCAGCAATAAGCGGTTGCGCTCGCCACCCGACAGACTGCTCACTGGGCTGCGCACACGCTTGGGAGAAAAAAGAAAATCACCCAAATAACTCATGACGTGGCGTTCTTTACCATTAATGTCAATACTTTCGCGACCTTCAGCAAGGTTATCCATGACTGTTTTAGTCAGATCTAACTGATCACGTAGCTGGTCGAAATAGGCCACTTCTAGTTTGGTGCCGCGCTTGACCGTACCCGAATTAGGTTCAAGCTCACCTAAAATAATTTTAAGCAGCGTAGACTTGCCTACGCCATTAGCGCCCACTAGACCAATGCGATCCAATTTCAACAGGTTTAAGTCAAAGTTCTTAATCAATTCTTGCTCGCCATAACCATGGCTGACGTTTTCTAGCTCACACACAAGTTGGCCAGATTTAGCGGCCTGGGCATGTTGTAATTTCACATTACCTTGGCGCTCGCGGCGATCGCCACGCTCTTTGCGCAGTGATTCTAAGGCCCTAACACGGCCTTCGTTACGGGTGCGGCGTGCCTTAATGCCCTGGCGAATCCAAACTTCTTCCTGAGCTAATTTTTTGTCGAACAAAGCATTATGCCGATCTTCTTCCATCAACTGCTGTTCGCGGTAGGCCAAAAACCTTTCGTAGTCACCAGGAAAGTAATTTAAGTGCCCGCGGTCTAATTCTACAATTTTGTTAGCTAATACTTGTAAAAAACTACGGTCATGGGTGATGAAAATAATAGCGCCGTTAAAGTCTAATAACTGCTTTTCTAGCCACTCAATGGCTAATATATCCAAGTGGTTGGTAGGCTCATCTAGTAACAACAAAGTGGGTTCAGAGACTAAGGCTCTGGCCAAAGCCACACGCCTTCTCCAACCCCCTGACAACTGACTAAGAATCTGGGTGCCATCTAACTTGAGACGGGTCAAGATACGCTCGACCTTAGGTTCCATTTGCCAGCCATCTAATTCGTCAATGCGGTGACTCACAATTTCTAACTGCTTCATGGCTTTATCATCTAGCTCACCCATGGCAATTTCTTCATGGCGTTTGCGCAGCTCGTAAACTTCACCCATGCCCATGGCGACTAACTCATTGACACACAAATCTTCACGATCTGGAAGGTCTTGCTGTAAGTAGCCAATTTTGCAGGCTGGGCTGCGCCAAATATTGCCACTATCAGGCAGCTGCTCACCCACCAGCAATTTGATGAGGCTAGACTTACCCGCGCCATTGCGGCCGATAAGGCACACTCGATCACCGGCATCAATTTGTAAATTGACATCGTCGAGTATGGCCACATCGCCAAAAGCAAGGTGGACTTGTTGTAAACGTAATAAATTCATTGAAAGACCTAAGTGACGGGGCAAGATTCACCGGCAGCACTTTACATGGGGTGAATTAATAACTAAATAAATGTAATTGCTGTGATTATAACGTTTTATAACGTTTCTTGTAGGCTTTCAGATGTTTAAAGGTTACAAAACGACACAAAATGATGATGATTAAAGTTGCAACTGGTAAAATAATCAGTCAATGTTGGCTGATATGGATATAGGTTGCATCACGCAAACATTTGACAATCACGGATTTATTCGATGACAAGCCCCAATTTGGATAAAGATACCGGCCTAACTGACTTTAGTCATATCAAAGACACTTTGACTATTTTGGGCATCACTATTGCTCAAATTCGCACTAGCTTAAGCGATGGTAGCTCTGGTTTTGACACATTAAGCAGCACTTTTGCACAGATCGCCGACAACGTGCTGACCATCCACGATTCTGCCATGACCATCTCTTGCGTTGAACCCAAAGACCAACTTGAACTGGAATTGATTCAGGCCTCATCGAGCGCTGCAAAAGTGAAGGTTAGCAGCGCTATCGTTGATTTCCAATTTTTTGATCGCTTAGACCAGCGCCTAGACCATGTGATTAAAAGTCTAGATGACATGTCTAAATTAATTTCAAACCCAGATCGGTTGCAGAATCCGAGGGAATGGATGGAGCTGCAATCTAATCTGCACGACTCTTATTCGATGGAGTCGGAACGTTTAATGTTTGCGTCCATCATGGGCGGCTCGAGCATTGAAGAAGCCATTGAAATCTATCACGCAAGCACCTCAGATGACACCGACGATAATAAAGCAGACGACGTTGAAATGTTCTAAAATTACCGACATTGGCGTTAATTTAACCAATGATAGATTCAACAAAGATCTCACTCAAACCCTGCAACGTAGTTTTGAAGCAGGCGTCTATCGCCATATTATTACTGGCACCTGTTTACCCACTAGCCAACAAGCGCTGGCCTTGAGTCTGGATGACACTTTGCCCTGTGAGCGCTTTGCAACAGCGGGTTTCCACCCCCACAGTGCCAGTGAAAACACCCCTGAGTCTTGGCAACAATTGAAGCAGCTTTGGCAGCATACCAAAGTGGTGGCTATAGGCGAAACTGGGTTGGATTTTAATCGCAACTTTTCTACCCCACAGCAGCAGCTTGATAGTTTTGAACGACACCTGCAAGCTGCAGTAGATCTGCAACTGCCACTATTTTTGCACGAACGCGATGCGGCGCATGAGTTTTTAGAGCTCATGCGCCAATACCGGCATGGTTTTAATAAGGCTGTTTTACACTGTTTTACCGGCACTGAAGCTTTTTTGATGCAGCTGTTAGACCTTGATATACATATTGGCATTACCGGCTGGATTTGTGACGAACGTCGTGGAGAACACTTACGCAGCGCGGTTAAGTTAATCCCTAATGATCGACTTATGTTAGAAACAGATTCGCCCTACTTGTTGCCTAGAGACATGCGCCCAAAGCCAAAATCTAGCCGCAATGAGCCCGCTTACCTGCCTCACATTTTACAAACCGTAGCCCATTTAAGGGGCCAGAATGCAGCCGACCTTGCACAACACACTGAAACCACTGTGAGCGAGTTTTTTAGCTTAACTTAAAAGTCATTAATGGCACATTCATCAAAGGGCCAACAAAGCACTTTTTGACTGTTGCAACAACGTAACACTGGAATTTTAACGCCGTAAAGGTCGACTAGCTCGTCGTCATCAGCAATATCTATCAACTCGACATCCACTTGCGAAAAATCTACACAGCTTACTAGCAAAGCTTCGGCCAGGTCACACAGATGACATCCAGAAGTACCCAACAACTGCAGTTGACGCTTAGACATGGTTATACACTAGCTGGGTTATTAGCACTGACTAAAACACAGGGCTCATCGCTTACATTGCGAAACCGGTGGGGTTGGGAGCTAATAAAGTAATAGCCATCCCCTGCATACAAGGTGACTACCTGCTGGGCTACGGTGACTTCCAAACAACCACTAATGACAATGCCAGCTTCTTCGCCTTCATGTAATAACATGTCTACCCCAGTGTCTGCACCTGGTGGATAGGTTTCATGCAGCAAAGACAAACTACGTGGGTCATGGTTATAGCCTACTAAACGCATGGCCACCTTACCCGAACCCATGTCTGGCAATTCATTGCTTTTGTAAAACACTTGTTGTTGCACCGGCACTTCTTCGGCAAAAAAAGCTTGCAGTGACATCGGCACACCATCCAGTACTTTTTTTAACGAACTCACTGATGGGCTGACTCGATTTTGTTCAATCAGTGAAATGGTACTATTGGTCACCCCTGCCCGTTTGGCTAATTCTCGCTGTGATAGGCCCCGTTTTTTACGAACTACTTTAAGCCGGGCTCCAACGTCAAGGCTCATGGTCAGAGTCCTCATCACTGGCTTGTTCAATCATCGCCTCGGGTAAGCCTTTCTTAGGTTGAATACCACCTAACTTAACGATACTTTGCGCCCGATTGATGAGGTTACCACGACCCGAAGATAAGCGTTTATGGGCCGTGTCATAGGCATCTTGAGCACGCACAAGATGATTGCCAACATTATCCATGGAGGTGACAAAATCAACCAGTTTTTTATGCATTTCTTCCGCTTGGCGAGAAATTTCTTTGGCATTTTGACTCTGGTGTTCGTAGCGCCAAATGTTATGGATGGTACGCAACACCATTAACAAAGTAGCAGGACTCACCAACATAATATTGCTCTTCATGGCACTGACAAATAAATCTGGATCTGCTTGCAGGGCCAGCATATAGGCCGACTCTATGGGAATAAACAACAACACATAGTCTAAACTGGACACCCCCTCAGCACTTTCATAAGACTTGCCACTGAGGCCTTTAATATGGGCTTTTACCGAGCCTAGGTGCTCAGCCAAAGCCACATTTCGCTCGGCATCATCTTCAGCACTTTGATAACGCTCATAGGCTACCAAGGTCACTTTAGAATCCACCACCACATCCTTATTTTCGGGCATATGAACCACTACATCTGGCTGCAAACGCTTGCCATCAGTTTGGGTTAAGTTCACTTGACTGTGGTATTCATGGCCCTTGCGCAGGCCCGACTGCTCCAACACTTGCTCCAATACCATTTCACCCCAATTACCTTGGGCCTTGTTGTCACCTTTAAGGGCTTTAGTGAGGTTAATGGCATCGCTGCTAAGCTTATTATTCAGTTCTAACAAGCTATTAATTTGTTGGGTGAGCCCTGCCCTATCTCGGGCATCCTTGTCGTACACATCATCAACTTTCTTGCGAAACTCACCCAACTGCTGCTTTAGAGGATTCAGCAAGTGGCCCAGTTGATCCTGATTTTGGCTAGACAGTTGTTGAGTTTGCTGCTTTAACGACGACTCGGCGAATTGTTTTAGGTAGGTATCAAAAGTTTGCTGCGTTTGCTGCTGATGCTGCAATTGTATTTGATGCGCCTCTTGTTGAGCGTCAAGTTTAGCCTGTAAACTGGCATTAATAACGGCTGCCTGACTCAACTGCGACTGCATATCGGTGTGCTGCTGTTTAGACTCTTGCAGTTGAGTTTGCAACGCGCCAGACAGCTCTTGAGCTTGCTCAAGCTTAACCTCTAGCTGCGCCAAAGCCAATTGCTGGGCCAAAGATTGCTCTGCCGCTTGGGCTTGCACATCACGGGGTAACTCGCCTAGGTTAGTGTCATTAACACCACGACGGCGCGCAAAATAAATAGTAGCCAGCGTCATTAAGCCAGCAAAAGCCCACAGCATATAATCTAACATCAATTTAAGCCATCCAACCTTGTACTATAGGCACTAGACCGATAACTGCAACACCAGTGTACACCAGACTGCCTAATTTTGGCTTTAACAGACGACTTAACAAAATGTAGTAGACCGCAGGAAAACTGACCACCAAAAAACTCACGGGAATCCACCAAGCCAAGTTTTGGCCACCATAAACTAAACATGCAATAAGGGCCATTACAGCTAGGTTTCCAGCTGCCAAGTAAATGCCAGCCACCTTGGTTGTCGTGCCGCTGTCGTCACTATCTGCTATTTCGAGAGCTTGCTGGTTGAGGGTTAAAACGTCATGGCTAACTTGGCGTGCGCTCAAAGCAGCAGCCATGGCGAAAGCACCAGTTAGGGTAAAAAGATAGATGGGTTCCATGTGCGTCTTTCCGTGTAAATACGATAAGCGACAATGGTAACAAAATTAATGCAGCGCTTCACCTAACGCCGGACGTTTTGGCCGCAGCAAGTCAAATTGTTTACGCAATTCAATGAGGGGTTTGAGTCCATGATCTAGGGGGTCTTCTGGTAAATCTAACCAGTTAACGCTGTGGATACGGGTCATAAGGTCATACTCACCAACGATGGCGTCTAAAAACATCAATGCCGCATCAGTTTGCGGTGCATCCTCAATAATAGGCAGATCTTCTAGGTATAAATCTAAATGTAATTCTTCGCCTATGTTGCGTAGACCAAAGAATAGCTCATCCAACTCTAAAACCGCATCCCCCACCTCGATGGCTTCAGGAATATTATCCACCCTTGGATTAAAAGCGAGGACCTTAATATGACTTATTTCAGGCGCTGCAGCGACTAGGAATAAAACCGTATCAATGCTCTGACAATACCCATCGCACCCAAATACGAGTTCGATACCTGTACCAGCATCATCACGGGCACAAAATACCGTCAAATGCGGGTCTATATCCGATAGCTGATCCTGAACTTCTTCAAGTAACTCGTGTACCAATGCAGATTCTTGATCCACTAAACTACGCAGCTGATCGGCGTTGACACTCACAAGTTGCCAAAAATTTTGTATGGGGGTGTTATTCATAACCATTCTTCACACACTAGTCAACACCGCTCTTGGGCAAACTTGCCAGCACGGCATGCTCCACATTCTGGACCTAACGTAAAAGGGAGTGCCGAAGCACTCCCTTTTCAAAGTACAGATTTTAGCAGCTTATTGCTTGCCCATCTGCGCTTTAATTAGATCACCAATGGTTGTAGGTCCATCAGATGATACATCCATTTCGCGAACGTCACGGATAGCTTGTTTCTCGTCTGCTACATCCTTGGCCTTAATGGACAAGTTGATAGAACGATTACGACGGTCAACAGCAACGATCTTAGCTTCAACACTGTCACCAACCTTAAGTTCGTTACGAGCATCTTCGATACGATCAATGCTAATTTCAGAAGCTTTAAGTATTGCGTCAATGCCTTCAGCAAGTTCAATAACAGCTTCTTTAGCTTCAACAGACTTAACAGTACCATTAACGATAGTGCCGCGATCGTTGGCTGCAACGTACTCACTGAATGGGTCGCTTTCTTGCTGCTTGATACCCAAAGAAATACGCTCTTTCTCAGAATCTACAGACAAGATCACTGCACTCACTTCGTCACCCTTCTTGTAGTCACGGAGAGCAGCTTCGCCCTCAACTTCCCAAGAGATGTCTGACATGTGCACTAGGCCATCTAGATCGCCTTCTAGGCCAACAAAGATACCGAAATCGGTGATGGTTTTGATGTTACCAACCACCTTGTCACCCGCTGCATACTTCTCAGCAAACTCAGCCCATGGGTTGCCTACACATTGCTTGATACCCAGTGAAATGCGACGACGCTCTTGGTCTACGTCCAAGATCATCACTTCCATAGCGTCGCCAACATTGACCACTTTAGATGGGTGGATGTTCTTGTTAGTCCAAGACATTTCAGACACGTGGACCAAACCTTCAACGCCGTCTTCGATAGAAGCAAAGCAACCGTAGTCAGTTAGGTTAGTCACAGTGGCTTGTACACGATGGCCATTAGGGTAACGTGCTTTAATAGACGCCCATGGATCTTCTTGCAACTGCTTAAGACCCAAAGATAAACGACCGCTGTCCTTATCAAACTTGATAACACGAACAGTGATTTCGTCACCCGGGTTTAACATGTCGCTTGGGTGTGCAATACGCTTCCAAGCCATGTCGGTAATGTGCAGTAGTCCGTCAACACCACCTAGGTCTACGAAAGCACCATAGTTGGTTAGGTTCT
>TARA_B110000879_G_C11183999_1_pt1 | contig 17330 bp, 14 predicted proteins | sample TARA_B110000879 | Tara Oceans TARA_B110000879 (sample SAMEA4398094) | marine metagenome | biome: Polar Biome; feature: [SRF] surface water layer (ENVO:00010504); material: water (ENVO:00002006), including particulate matter (ENVO:01000060) such as... | depth 5 m
TTTTCCTGAGGTGCTACAAGTCAAATTTATAAATTACACCAGCAAGAAGTTGAAAGCCTTGTACGTTGAAATTTGCAAAACGTTCGTAGTTGTTGTTTAGCAGGTTGTTGATCTCTACAAAAGCAGTCCATTTTGTGTCAAAAGTATAATTGACATTTGCATTCAAATCTGCATAGGCCTTGAGTGTGATGTTGGTATCTGACAACAGGTCGTAGTCATTTCGTATTCCCACGATGCTCACTTGAGAACTTCCGCTCCATTTGTTATGCTTGTAGGTCGCGTGAAGTTTGGATTCAAAGGCCGGGAGGTTCCAAGCTTTTTCTTCTTTGTCCAGCGTGTAGGAGCGAAAGCTGAAGGAGGCACCTGAAACCCATTTTTCTGACAAGGTAGCAGCGATGCTTCCTTCCAACCCAAAAGTGCGCATTTGGTCGTAAATCACATAAAAGGAGTTTCCTGCTTCGTAGCCATTTTCCAAGGTGTCCGTTCCGTCAGTCAAACTTTTGTTTTGACGAAATAAGGCTTTGTCATTTTCTTGGCGAAACACCGCTTTTAAATCATAGTGCATGTCAGCAGAAATATTCCCTTTGATTCCCGTAAAAAACGAGGAGGAATTGTCGCTAGGTTTTATGGTCAAGGTCGGAGAGACAAAGGGGTTTTTTGCTGCCAGTTCTCGATAAGAATTCTGTTGGAGCCCCCCAGTAATCCCTGCATATGCGCTGAGAACTTCTTCCAAAACAGCGAAGTCTATCCGAAGGTCGGGGTAGAAGTGAATTTTGTTTTGTTGGTGTTCCAAATCGGAAATATAGTTGATTTTAGCACCGATAGATAGGTAGAAGTTGTCCTTTTGAATGGGTACAGAGGCCTGCGCGTTGATGCCGAAAAAGCCATAGTTGATGCCGCTGTCTTTTTCGTATTCTTTTTTGAATTCGCCATTTAAAAAGTTCAATTGAAATTGACTTTGCAAGGTGTTTTTTAACAAAGGGAATTCAAAATATGCAGCCGCGTTGAATTCTGCTTCTTTGCTGTCAAATTTGTCTGAAAAAGTTTGAAGGTCCGCACTTATTTTTTTGAGTTGTTTTTTTTGAAAGTGCAGTTGTCCGCCGATTGAAAATTGGTTGTAGACTTGTTTTTCTTCGAGGTCCGTGCGTACCGATGGGTTTAGGTTGACAGCGCTTCCGTACCAGTTTTGGAGGTTTTTTTGGTAGTTTGCTGTCGCTTCCCAATCGAAATTTTGTTCTGTATTTTTATAGGCAAACCCAATAGCTGTTTTGAGGCTGTTGTTGTCAAGTGCAATGCCTTGAATTCCTCCTTCAGAAGACCTGTTGAAGAGCTGGTATTGATAGTGGTGTTCTCTTTTTTTGTGCGTTGCAAAACCCTCAACCATAGGCGTCCCATAGCTCCCGTATCCTGCTTTTATATAATTGGGAAACCAGTTCGTTTTTGGAGGTAGTTTTACAGATTTATAACTTCCCATATTTGGCTCAAAAGCAGAATTTATGGGGCTGGGGGCGATTTGATAACTCACGTTCTTTTTGAGAAAAGTAGCTGAGGGGATTGCCGGTTTGTCTTTGATTTTGTAAGCTTCTGAAATGTGAGGGTTAAAGGAGGTAACCACATGGATGATTTCGGTTTGGATGCTGTCTTTTTCGGTTTGAGTAAATCCAACTGCGGTGTTTAGTACTGTCAAAAAAAGAAGGTGTATTTTTTTCATGGTTGGTAAAGTATGAAATAGTTCGTAACGAGTTGCCGTGATTTGAAATGAGAATTAATTTTGAGTTGCCTCACTTTGCGCTGTTGCTGTTTCTTTTTCACGAATGGCTTTCAGTGATTTTTGAGCTTCTTTGATCAAGTCTGGATAGGTCTTGTAATTGGCAATAAGGCTTTCTAAAATGTAGGTCGCTTGGAAGAAATCTCCCAACTGTTCGTTGTTGCTTGCCATCAGGAGCAGTCCTTTGATGCCCCATTTTTTATAGGAAGCGAAGTCTGCAGCCAATCGCTGTACCGTCTTGTTGGATTCTTCAAAGTCTTTTGCTTGGTGTTGGAAATACGCTTTGTGGTAGAGGGCTTCTGCTTTTAAGACATCCGTTGCCAATTCGGCTACTTTTTCATAAGCATTTTCGGCTTTTTGAAAGTTCTTTGTCTTGAATGCGGAACGGGCGCTGTACACATGGGCATCTGATTTTAGTTGAGTACTTGCCTTTGGGTTTTTTAGTACGGTTTCCGCATATCGCACCGTTTCGGAGAAGTTTTTGTTTTCGTACATGCCTTTCATGATGTTGCTTTGAGCAAAAAGCACGTTTTCGGGAGCGTTGGCTTCTTGTTCCAGTCTTTTTAAGAGCGGAATTGCCTGGTTCCAAGAGTTTTCTTCCAAATAGATTTGCGCCAATCGAGACAGGGATTTCTCTGAATGTTCGTTTGGGTTTTGGGCGACTACAAATTCGTAATCCGCACCTGCTTTTGCATTTTCTTTTGTGTTGAAATATGCTTGCGCTCTGTAAAAGTGTGCGTTTAAACTGTGCAATCCGTCTGGAAACTGTGACAGGTATTTGTTTAGACTGACGATTGCTTGAGGAGCTTTGCGTTCTAAGTATTTTATTTCAGCTGCCTCAAACATGGTGTTGTCCAAGTCGGTGTTTGTAAAACCTGTATGGTCAATGCTTTGAAGCCATTGGGCATAGGCAGCTACTTTGTCTAGCTCGACATATACTTGTCGGGCATTTTGAATCGCTTGCTGCGCTTCTTTGGATCTTGGGTAGGATTTGACAAGTTTTTTGTAGGTTTCTATGGATTTTTCGGGCTTGTCTGTGTTGAAGTAAATCAATCCCTTTTTCAAAAGTGCACTCGGGAGGTGTTTGCTTTTTTTGTGCTTTTCGCTCAATAGGTCAAATGCTCGAAGTGCTTCTTCGTGTTTTTTACGGTTGCTGTAGGCGGTTCCCAATGCGTGCAAGGCATCGTCTCGGTAGGAGGATGTTGGGTATTGTTTCGCAAAATCTAAGAGGAGTACTATTTTTTGATCGGCTCGGTTTACAAACCCGTAGCACATGGATTTTTGATAGCTTGCATAGTCGGCATCCATTTCTTTTTTGTCAATGACTTTGTTGTAGGCTTCCATCGCATTCCAATAATTTTTGGAGATAAAATGGCAATCTCCCAAACGGAGGTAGCTGTCATTTTTTTTCACCTTGTCTGTGGAAGTTCCTTGGAGGTAATTTTCAAAAGAAATCCCTGCTTTGTCGTATTCTTTCATTTTAAAATAGGAATAGGCAATTGAATAGGCAAGTGCATTGTGTTCGGGGAGGGATTTGTAGCGGGGGTGTCTTTGAAAGCGTTTGAATTCTTCCAAGGATTTTTGGTATTGTTGTAGTCTGTAATGCGCTGTTGCTTTCCAATAGAGGGCTTTTGCTTGTACGTTTTCTGCTACGAGTTGAAGACTCGCTGAGTTGAAATAGGCAATGGCTGTTGTGTAGTCTTTATTGTCAAAATACTGCAAAGCTTTGAGGAGGTTGATCTTATAGAAAACCGCGTCTTTGGGCAAACGTTGTTTTTTGCAATACAAGAGTGCTCCTGAATAGTCTTTGGCTCTAAGGTAGGAATTGACAACTAGTTTTTTGACAAAAAGTGCATTGGGGCCTTTTGGGTATTGTTTGATGAAATTTTGCAATACTTCTGGTGTACTTTGGTAGGGGTTTCCAATATCGAAACTGAGTTTGGTGTAGTTGAAGCTGGCTTTTTCTTTTATTTTTTGGTCAAAGTTCGCTTCAGACGCGTTTTTAAAAGCATGGAGGGCTTCGCTTTTTTTGTCCAGCGCTAGGTAGCAGGCAGCGAGGTGGTAATAGGCGTTTTGGGCTACAGCATCTTTTCCCTTGCTGATCTTGTTAAACACCTGTGCAGCCTTTTTAAAATCGTTTTGTTTGTAATAGGCATAGCCTAAGAAGTATCGATCGTTTGTGTTGAGTCTATTTTTTTGTCCTTTGTATTTTTTAAGATGGACGATTGCCTCCGAATAGTTTTCGAGGTAGAAATAACTTTCACCGACAATTTTAGAAATCTCAGAGATTTCTTTTTCTGAGGTGATTGCTATAAGATGCAATCCTTTTTCGACCACTGCTTGGTAGTTGTTTTTTCGAAATAGGAGGTTCATCTGGTAATACAAGATTTCTTTTTGGTAGCGTTTGTTGCCCGCTAATTTTTGGAAATATTTTTGTGCGGTGTCGTCATCTTTTTGAATGTACGAGAGGTATCCGTAGTAGTAATTGGCTTCAATTGCGTGTATTTTGGAGCGGGTCAAGGGCAAGAAATACGTTTTGGCTTCTGTGTATTTTTTGTTTGAAAGCAAGGCGTAGCCCATCTTAAAATGATAGGCTTCTTTTTGTTTTTTTGTCAAATACTGGGGTTTTACTTTTTGCAACCATTTTAAGGAAGTGTCGGATTTGCTCTGTTTGTGGTAGTGATTTCCAACGGCTAAAAAAAGCTTGTTTTTCAAAGGACTTGTTGGATGATTATTTTCAAAATGATGCAGAAGTACAGGGGCTTCTTTTTTGTTGAGTTTTACCGCACTCAAAGCGAGGTAATAGGCGCAGGTTTCTTTAGTGGTTGAGTTCGGTTCTAATTTTTCAATGTTGTTTTTAAAAAGAGCATGGGCTGCGGCATATTTTTTTTCTGCGAACAACGTTCGGCCTTTTTGGTAATTGGAGACTGAGGGATTGAGTACTTGAGCGTTTCCAAACGCGAATGAAATGAGAGCGAATAGTGTGAAAACAAATTTAAATCGAGGCATTGATGGCTTTTTAGAGACACTCAAAAATAAATAATAATCCCATTCCTAGAGCGCTTTGTTTGGGTTTTTATTTGAAATAAATACTGAAAATGGAATTCTGTATTTTAATTGTCAGTTTCTTTTGAATTTGATAAGTTTGTAAAACAAAGCAAATACCTATGAACACTTCGATTCTCAAGTTAGAAAATGCCGCCATTTTTCAAGAAGAAAATTTGGTTTTGTCGGGAGTCAACCTCGATGTGCACGCCGGTGATTTTTTATACCTAATAGGAAAGACGGGTAGTGGGAAGAGTAGTTTGATGAAAACGTTGTACGGAGATCTTACTCTCAAACAAGGAACGGGTGAAATCGTTGGCTTTGATTTAAGAAAATTGCGCGAAAAGCAGGTTCCTTTTTTAAGGCGTAAAATAGGAATTGTTTTCCAAGATTTTAAATTGCTCAACGACCGGACGGTCTTTGAAAATTTGAAGTTTGTTTTGAAAGCTACCGGATGGAAAGATTCCAAAAAAATAAATGCTAAAATAGAGGATGTGCTTGAAAAAGTGGGAATGAAAACCAAAGATTTTAAAATGCCTTTTCACCTTTCTGGAGGGGAACAGCAGCGTGTGGCCATCGCCCGTGCTTTGTTGAACGATCCAGAATTCATTTTGGCAGACGAGCCTACAGGGAATTTGGACCCCAAAACTTCAATTGAAGTCATGGAGCTTTTGCAATCCATTCATCAAAGTGGCAAATCCATTTTGATGGCGACTCATGACTATGCTTTGATTTTGAAATTTCCTCAGAGAACTCTCAAGTGTGAGGGGGGGGAATTGTTTGAAGTTGTACAGCAAACATCTTAAAATGGAATGCTGTTAAAAGGTCAAGAGCGCAGCTATTTTTTTTGCACTTTCAAGAGGGTTGAATTTTTCCAATACCCGAATTCGCAGCGCTAAATCTTCTTCTTCAAAGTCTTTCAAAAGCAGTGTTTCGATATGTTTTCTAAACTCCTGTTTTGTGTTTGCTAAATAGCAAGCTTCTTCCAGACCGGTGTCTTCGAGTATTTTTGTGTTTCCAATGACGAATTTCCCTTTGTACAGCGCATTCAGCAGTTTCAATTTGATTCCAGTTTTTTGATACGTCACCATACTGTGTATGTGTGCTGTTTGCAGCAAGTTTTCCAATTGGTCTTCCCGCTGTAAATTGTCAAAAGTAATGTGCTCGTATTTTTCAACTTCTTTTATAATTTCTTCTTTTTCAAAACTACTTGCAAGAACTAATTTGTGTTTGAGTTTGGAAAAAACAGCTATTGTGAAAAGGGCTGCCTTGCAGTTATCTGAAATCCTCAAGTCTCCGTGCCAGAGGGTAAATTTGTTGGTCGGGGTTTTCGAAACATTTCTTTTGTGACAGAAAAACGCAGGGATGTAGTTTGCTTTTGCGCCGTATTTTTTTTGAAAATACGATTGTTCAAAAGGAGAAATGCTGAGGATATGGTCTGCCTTTTGCAAGATATCTTCGTATTTTTTTAGTTTTTTGGCTTCTGTTTCAAAGAATATCTTTTTGCGTTTACTTGCCTCGCTTTTTTGCAGTCCTTTGTAATATTCGTGTTCAATATTGTGTGTTCGCACGAGAATTTTTCGATTGTCAAAACACCCGTTTATAAGGGGGTAGGTTGTGTGCAAGCCTTCAAAAAGAATAGGATGCGTGTCTTTTGAGAGGTTTTTTAGGAGTGTTCCACTACTTCTAGTTTTTACAATAAAGGGAATTCTGGAAAGGAAGTTTTTCACCGCATTGCTTCTCGAATAATAGAATACTTTTTTGCAGTAGGTTTCCAGCTCTTTTTGCTCACCTCTCCCGTATTCATAGGTGTGTAGATAGATATGTACACCCAGTTCTGCTAAGTTTTTGAGTTTGTAGTACACGTCGATGACACCGCCGTAATTTGGGGGGTAAGGAACATCAAAGGAAACAATATGCAGGGTTTTGTGATTCGTCAAATTTTAGGCTTTCGAGGATGCTTTTTAAAACGGCTATCTGTCTTTATTATTGTATTCTGTGATTTGTTTTTAATATTTTTAGTGATATTCGCATGCCTGTTTTAGAATTTTTATATTTGTCAAAAACCATTCATGACCTTGAGGAATAAAAACATCTGCATCATTGCATCTTCTTTGGGTGGAGGAGGAGCCGAAAAGATGGCTGCGCTTCAGTCCAAAATATTGCAAGACAATGGATACAGTGTTTTTGTAGTATCTGTCCTCGACAATGTCGAATATCCTTACAGTGGGAAATTACTAAATTTAGGAGCACTGCAAGCACAAAAAAACTATTTTTTTCGAAGATTGACACTTCTTTTTGTTTTAAAGAGGTTTCTAAAAGAACATAAAATAGACGTGATCATTGATCACCGCACACGTGTGAGTGGGATGCGTGAGTTTCTGTTGAAAAACATCATTCATAGGACCAAAACAATTTTTGTGGTTCACAGCCACAACAGAGCACAATCTTTTCCAAAGTCGGCAATGCTGTCCAAATACCTTTATAGGGATGTTGAAAAGCTGGTTTGTGTTTCCAAGGCAATCCAAAAGAACATCGTTGAGAAATACGGCTTTTCAAATGCAATGACGATCTACAATCCGATAGATATCGATTGGATTGAATCCAACTTGAAAGGGAAAACCCCTGCACAAAAACACATCCTGTTTTTTGGGCGATTTGAGGAGGTATCCAAAAACCTTAGTTTTTTGATGCACTCTTATAAAGGTTCCATCTTGCCATCGAAAGGTGTCAAATTAGTCCTGTTAGGCGAAGGTCCTGATTTGCCCCTGCTCAAAACGCTTGTGTTGCGCCTTGGACTTCAAGAACACGTTGCGTTTTTGCCCTATTCCCCGAACCCATACCCCATTGTGGAGCAAGCAAAGTTCGCTGTTTTGACAAGCAATTTTGAAGGATTTCCGATGTCTTTGATCGAGGCGTTGGCATGTGGGATTCCTGTCGTTTCTGTGGACTGTCAGTCAGGGCCAAGCGAGATTGTTCAAAACGGATACAACGGGTTGTTGACTCCGGCAACTATTTTAGAATTTACCGAAGCACTCAACAGTATGGAGTCGGACAAAAAATTGTATGCCACATGCAAATCCAATGCAAAACAGAGTGTCCAGCATTTGACAGTCGAAGCTATTTTTAAAGAATGGCAGGCCCTTCTTCAAGCTATTTAAAGACCACAACCGAAACCCCTTTTTTTTCAAAAAAAGCTTTTAATTTCCGAAGTGTTGACAAGACTACTTTGGGAAGGCGAAGTAGCAGCCGCTGCGGAAGGTTGAGGTTTTTCGAGTGTATTTTTCCCTTTAAAAGTTGGAATTGCTTCTCACAACCGTTTTGTTTGCACAAGAGCGCCAAAGAAAGCCGGTTGAGGTCCAGCACTTTGCCGAACTCGGGCACTTCACTTTTTACGGTGTCGTAAGATTCCAGAAAGCAATGTGTCTTCCAGTTGAATTTTTGAGAGGAAAGACTGTTCTCAATTTTTTGAATCGTTGCATAAGGTGTCGAAGCAAATACCACTTCGTAGTGCAGACCGATTCGAAACCAATAGTCGATGTCTTCGTAATTGCTATAGCGGGTGTCAAATCCACCGAGTTTTGTAAAAACATCTCTGTGCATTACGACGGAGGAAGGATGCAGTATGGAACTTTTCAAGCTCCCCCTGAAATAATTTAACTTTTGGACGGGCTTGTCAGGAATGGAATAGACGGCTTTTTTAGTCAGTCCCTTCTTTGAAATGTGAACCGCACTTGAAAAAACAGCTTCTTTTGGGAATTCTTTTGTAAGAGCGTGTATTTTTTCCAAGTAATGGGGCGCCCACAAATCATCTGCATCAAGCAATGCGATGAAGTTTCCTTTGGCTTGTTGCATGCCAAAATTGCGCGCATGAGACACTCCTTGGTTTTTTTGGGTGATTATTTTCAGTCGGATGTCTTTTACTTTTGCCGCCTCTTCTAGTGATCGGTCTGTAGAACCGTCATTGATCAGAAGAATTTCGAAATCCGAAAAGCTTTGCTTGCAAACACTTTGAAGGGTTTGTAAGATGTATGCCTCTTTGTTGTAAAGTGGTATGACAATGGAAAAGAAACTCATAGGATTGGCAACGGTTGTTTGTTTATAGGTGTTGCAGTGCCTTTGTGCACCGTTTTATTTTTTTTACGTGCCATAAAAGTAATACAAATGTCCGAATATTAGGGTGCCCATTTTTTATGGGTGTAAAAAACACCTGTTTCTAAAAAAATAAAGCGTCTATTTTTTTGACACTTATTTCAAAAAGTCGCACGCCTTGACTTTTAGAGTTCTTCATTGCTTTGCAGTAAAACAAAATTAGAATGTGAGTGAAACTCAAAGAAAAACACACCTGAAAAGAGCTATTTGTGGTGTGTGCATTAGAATAGGTGGACTTAGAATGTGTAAAAGACATGATAGCAGCCGTGCAAGAATTTTTTATTCTTTCATTTTTTTTGCTTAACTTCCTAAAGCGAACCCTTTTATAAACCCTTTTGCACTATGAAAAAAATAGCCTTACTATCCCTGTTTCTTTTCGTATTTTCTTGTTCTGACACGGAAGAATTATGCACTTTGACCCCATCGCTTACCACCGATGCACCCTCAAATTTGACAGCTACTTCAGCGACTTTTTTAGGAAGCATTGAAGCGCCCACTTGCAATCCTTTGACAATATCTCAAGGATTTGTTTACGGATCGAATACACTGCCAAATGTAAATGATCAATTTGTAGAGGTGGATGGCGAAGCCATTTCAACAAAAATTAGCGGTTTGTCTCAAAACCAAACCTATCATTTCCGAACCTATTTGACAAACCAGGTAGGAACGTATTATGGAAATGTGATGCGTTTTCAAACAGCTGTTGAAGTTGTTTTTTCAGATGCGGTATCGGTTGCCGACATTACTGCTTTTTCGGCTGTTATTACCTCTGGGGTACCTGGCAATGGCAGTGTTGAAATTACGGGACGTGGTGTTTGTTGGAGCACGAGTCCTGCGCCGACCATAGCAGGCAGTAAAACGGAAGAAGGTGTCGGATTGGGGTTGATTGCAAGCGATGTAACAGGGCTGTTAGCAGCCTCAATTTATTACACACGCAGCTATGCAACTAGTGAATTTGAAACCATCTATGGGGAAGAACAGACATTCACTACTCGGGATGCTGTGGTGAGTTTGACAACAACATCAGTTTCAGCCATCTCAGCATCAACTGCCAAAAGTGGGGGGACTATTTCAGATGACGGCGGAGCGCCCATCACAGTTCGCGGCATTTGTTGGAGCACAAATCCCAACCCTACCCAAGCAGACGACAAAACAGAAGACGGTTCGGGTACGGGTAGTTTTTCCAGTGATTTGACAGGATTGACCTTAGGAATGACGTATTACATACGGAGCTATGCGACCAATCAAGTGGGAACCACTTATGGGGAAGAGATGACTTTTATTACTTCATTAGGTGTTGGTGATTACACCCAAGGCGGTGTGATTTTTTACATGGCTCCCAATCAAAATACCGACTTGAATGGCGACGGCAGTCCAGACCAAGGATTGTTAGTGGCTATCAAAAATCAAGGAGTGGTTGAATTTGGTTGTTTTGGTACAGAAGTTGGAAGTCTAAGCGAAACGAGAATTGGGACTGGTGCTCAAAGTACGACAGCACTTTTGAGTTCATGTTCTTCAGCAGACATTGCTGCGCGTCTGTGTGATGCCTATAGCGTGACCGTTGAAGGGCAGGACTATACAGATTGGTTTTTGCCAAGTAAAGATACTCTCAATGAAATCTATCAAAACAAAAACAGCATCAACAGTTCTGCAATTGCCAACGGAGGGGACGAATTCATTACTTATTTTTATTGGAGTTCCAACGAGAAGGATCGCAACAGCGCTTGGTCACATCATTTTTCAAGCGGTAATCCGGGTCAGAATGATAAAGACTCTAGATACGGTGTTCGTGCGGTACGTGCTTTTTAAGTCTTTTTGTTTGGCGGTGGGACAAGGTGTTGCATGGGTCAATAGGGTCTGTTTTTTTCTGATAAATTACAAATACGGACAGCCCCAAGATTTCCCTTGAACAATATAGAGATTGATAACGCCATTCGCAATTTCTGAGCCAAATTTCAAACCTTGAACGGCATGACATAAAATTATTTTTATTTTAGAATCAGAATTCAATAAAAATGAGAATAGCTAATATTGAAGACACCATATCGATGTCTGAAATGGAAGGAATTATGGATGGGCGTATGTCTTGGGGGTGCGCAAAAATCACAATCCTTTTGTTTGATAAGGAAGGCGTATCAATACTTCTCCCTAAATTTAAATTGAGAAATAATACGACACTCTTTTTTCTAATGATTTTAACATTTATTTCAAGTTCTTTCACTAAAGAACTTTTAAATACGGATGATCTAATAATCAAGTTTTTCCAATTGCCAAAGCACACAATATGTATACGAAATAGCGGTCCGGGAAATTGCCCAAACCGTTTTTGTTTTTTTAGGTATCTTGCATTTTTAAAATAAGTGTTCGTGTGAGAATCCACGACAAATTTTTCAGAGTGTTAGCGGCAATTAAAAAAATGAAAAAACAGATTATCATAGGACATCTTCTCACGTTATTATTAGGAGGTATTGTGTACATATCATTTCGGCAAGACACTTTGAAAATGTTCGATTGGTTTGGTCGTGTTGATCACTCAGAGCTTGTATCAAGACTTAGGAGGTTTACACTTCCGATGGCTGATTTCTTGCCAAATTGGTTTTTGTATTCAGTGCCCGACGGCCTTTGGCTGTTCTCATACCTCTCAATTTTATTGGTAGTTTGGAATAATGAAATTTCAAAGCACAATGTTCATTGGTTGCTTTCAGTGCCGACAATTGCAATCGTTTCTGAAATCGGGCAATTGTTCGGGATAGTTCCAGGAACTTTTGATGTATTCGATTTGATATTTTACTTGGCGGGAACAGTTCTCCCAATTTTACTTTTCACGAATTTAAAAACAATCAAACCTCAAACAACATGAAAAAAAGAATGAAGCACTTACTATCAGCAACGGTCTTAGCTGGATTTTTATTCATTGCCTTCGGTAGTATTGATGAATCAGCTACAGAAATTGAGATTTCAACACAGGAACCGGAAATGACAATATCTGCAAGAAAGCTATATGCCGATTATGAGGCCAATGGTGTCGCTGCTGACGAGAAATACAAAGGAAAAGTACTTCAAGTTACGGGTGTAATCAACGATATTGATAGAGACATAATGGATAATATTTATGTAACACTGAAAGGGGACCAATATTTTGGAGATATTCAATGCTTTTTTGCCGAAAGCCATCTTGGAACAGCCTCAAAGTTGTCAAAGGGTCAAAAAATTTCAGTAAAAGGGTTGTGTGACGGAAAATTGATGAATGTCATGCTAAAGGGGTGTATTGTCGAATGAGATTCACCCGATAAATCAAAAAGAACCTTTTGTGAAAAATTAGTCATACAGTTATCTATTGGTTTTGGCAAGTTTCCCGATTTTAACAGACTTATTGCTCTGCTTAGCTGAAGGTTCAGTGCGATCAAAGCCTTTCATTTTTTTAGCCAATTTCTGCTCATTTTTTTATCAAACTTAAAACTTAATGAAACAAAGTTTGCACATAATAAAGGGAATGTTTTTTCTAATTGTGGGCTTATTTTCTAGCTTAGTCATTGGGCAAACCGTTGAAAATTTCGAATACACTTCGGGTACCTTATTGACCGATAATGGGTATGGCACAAAGGGCGACGCACCTGCTGTTTATGTTAGCAATTCTGGATTGGAATATTCAGGTCTTGCCGTTTCTGGGGTTGGAAACGCAGCTCATATTGAGATTTCAGAAGACGACGATGGCGATTCCTCAACCTATGGTGGAGAAAGAATTGCGTGGAGAGAAATGTTTTCTCAATCGGTATCATCTGGGACAGTTTATCTTTCCTTTATCGCAAAGATTCAGTCGACAATAGGAGGGGCAAATATGTTCAATAATTTCTTTATAGCGATGAGTAATCCTGACCGAAATAAATTGAGAGGGAGAGTGATGGCCAAAGATGATGGAACAGGTAAAGTCATGTTTGGTTTGACAAAGGGATATAGTACAAGTGTAAACTGGACAACAGCTTTGTATGATTACGACAAAACGTATCTGTTTGTTGTCAAATATGAGTTTTTAACAGGAGGAGATTCTGATGACGTAGCGAGCTTGTTCATCTTTGATGCAGCTACAGATGGAGTTCCTGTATCAGAGCCTACAACGGCTAATTTGACGGCCAATGATGGTAGCGATACACCAAAAATAAAGATAGTTCACTTGCGTCAAAGTAAAGTAGCTGCCATTGTAGACGGACTCATAATGGGGACTAGCTGGGCTGACGTTGTACTTCGAAATGCAAATACATATCCTCAATATTACATAGATTCAGTAGAAGGTGATGATGAAAACGAGGGCAATTCTGCGGATGTACCTTGGCGTACATTGCTCAATTTAAAGTCCGTGGTTCTTGATGCGGGCAACATCGTTTATTTGAAGCGAGGGAGTGAGTGGAATGAGGTTTTTTCTTTTAAAGGCAGTGGTTCGTCAGGCAATCCGATACTGATCAAACCCTATGGCAGTGGACCTAGGCCAGTGATTGCTTCAGGCGGAACGGACGCTGCTTTTTTAATAAAAAACCAGCAATACATAGAGGTTGAGGGTTTAAAGATTACCAATCAGGGGGCAACACCCCAAAAGAATCGGAAAGGGGTCTACATAGAGGCAGAGAATTTTGGCGTTGTAAACCACATTCACTTAAAAGATTTAGAGATAACAGATGTCAATGGTCGTCATGGAGGTCTTTCTGATGGGGATTTTCAAGAGGATAAAATGAGTGGGGGGATTGTCATTAGTATAGTAGGCGATTTGGTGGAGACCTATTTTGATGATTTACTGATAGAAAACTGTCATATTCATCAGGTATCTCAGACAGGGATTTCAAACAAGTCATCATGGGATGATCGTGAGTGGCCAAGAAATGGCGGTAGTTATGTGAACACCTCATGGGTTGGAAGCAAAAATGTAGTGTACAGGAACAACAGATTGGAGCATATTGCTGGAAATGGAATTATTATAAGGGAAGCCTACGCACCTTTATTAGAATACAATAAGCTGGACTATTGTGGTGAGCTGACCACGGGGAATGCGGCGTTTTGTTTCAATACGGACTATGCCTTATTCCAATACAATGAAGTGAGCAATACCATCACCAATCCAGGAGATGTAGATTCAGGAGGATTGGACAGTGACTTTAAAACACGCTGGACAACATTTCAGTATAATTATTGCCACAACAACGGCGAAGGTGGGGTATTGATTACTGGAGGTCCAGCAAGATGGGACACAGCATTTAACTACAAAACCATCATACGTTACAATCTTCTAGCTGACAACGGTGACCACGGGATTAAAACTTCAGGCAATGTCACGGAGTTAAAAGTTTACAACAACCATATTTATTCGGGCATAGGAGAATTGATAGAGTTCATTCAGCATGTTAGTTGGGAAGGATACTCACGCGATGCAGAATATTACAACAACGTGTTTAATTCTAGTCAAGCAACAGGAAGTATAAACTTAGGCAGCAGTTCAGGAAATTCAATATATAGCAATCAGTTTTCAGGGGTAATGGCACATGGGCAAGTAAGTGCGGATAATAATTTATGGAACGCACCTCCGGTTTATCAGACATCACCCACATCGACAGGGGGGGTAGAGAGTTTTAGACTGGCTGCAACATCCCCTGGGGTAGATGCAGGGAGTAGTTATCAACACAGCGCTGAGGACGGATATGGAGGAGAGATACCGATACAAGACATATTTGGGAACTCTGTGACAGACAACAATGTGGATGTTGGGATGGAAGAGAATGGGGCTTCAATGAGCAACAACCCTTTTTTCAACAACCAAGTTAATATCACCGTATTTTCTTCAAATGAAGGAAAACAACTTGTTATTAAAGTCGATAATGCAGCACATATTTACTTCACGAATGTTAAAATTTATGACATGCGAGGGAGGTTGATTTTAAATGAAGTTGTAGGCAATCAAAAAAAGATTGTTCTCAATACGAAAAACAAACTTTTTAAGGGGGCATACATATTGAAGATGAACGGCGATAAAATCAATTTTAGCAAGAAGTTTTTAGTTAGGTAAACTTCAAAAAAGTCACTGTAAAAAAAGGGATGAAACCCTAATTTACGGATTCAATTGACAAGCCGTATTCCCTCTTTTGTTCGGTTGTTTTAAACCTTTGTCTTTGAAGGATGGACAAACTACTTTTTGTTTTTTTTGGATTGAGTTTCTTATTGGGTTGTGGTGGTGAGGAGGAAGACTCCTTGTTAAGAATAACAAATGATGCGGATGAGGATTTTAGAATCACTCAAATCCGTTTTTTAGGTCATGCGTCTAATTACTTAAACATTCAGCATGGAGAATCACTGACATTTGATTTAAGTGATGGATTTTCTCTTGGTTCGTCCAACATGAACATTGATATAACATATACATGTGACTCTCAAGAATGGATTTCAATATTTGTAGTAAATTTGAACGAAGGTTCAACATCATCCTTTGATTTTGTCAAATGTTCTTCAACAGCAGATGATTGTAGGAGTGTTTGTCTTGAATAAGGAAAGCGCTAAAAACTTTACGTATTTATGTATTTAGGGGCGATGGAAACAGGCTCGATTTCCATGCTTCAAAAAGCCATGAGGCATTCGTCTATCAACGTATTAACCTGTTTAAGAAGTTTGGAAATTGCTGAATTAAAAGAGGAAGATATGCCACTAGTTTAGTTGAAATTAGGTTTGGGGAGTGTCCATTGATATGCCATCCAATCAAAGTATTCTGTATCCGTAACCTTACTCACATCCCAAGAACTTAGGTCTTGATTGAAAGATGACGCTTCCATAAACATACTTTCCATAGAATTAACATTACTCACATCCCAAGAACTGATGTCTTGGTTGAAAGCGGTTGCGGATTGAAACATACCCCACATTGTTGTCACACTACTTGTATCCCATCCTCCGATGTCTTGGTTGAAAGCGGTTGCGCCTCCAAACATATTCCACGTTCCTGTCACATTACTCACATCCCAATTTCCTATATCTTGATTGAAAGATGATGCTCTATTGAACATAAAATTCATAAAGGTAACCTTGCTCACATCCCAAGCGCTGATGTCTTGATTGAAAGCGGCTGCGTTTTCAAAGATAGCGTTCATGCCAGTGACCGAAGAAGTATCCCATCCTCCGATGTCTTGGTTGAAAGCGGTTGCCTTATAAAACATACTCTTCATTGTTGTCACATTACTCACATCCCAAGCGCTGAGGTCTTGGTTGAAAGTCGCTGCCTTATAAAACATACCCTCCATTGTTGTCACATTACTCACATCCCAAGAGCTGAGGTCATCATTAAAGCTTTCAAAGTTATTTACATAAAATATACTCTTCATATCCGTAACATTTGTCGTGCAAACATTTTTCATATCACTTCCCGATATGACCCAGTCCCATAACATTTCACGATTTACTAACGTGTATGCAATCCCTTTAATCACGCCAGTACGACCTATTTCTGCCCCATCTTTGGCTTTTACGGTAATGCCGTTTTCATCTAAGTAGACAGGGTTTGTGTACAATGTTTTAAAACTAACCTCCTCACTATAAAAAGTTCCTGCCTCATTAATGACGTAGGCTCTGACATAATAGGTGGTTTTTTCTGTCAATCCTCTCATCTTACTTGAAAAACTTCCAATGCCTGAACCATCCTCAGTCATGCTGTCTGCTAATGTAGGGTTAGAGCTCGTACTCCAACAAGCACCTCTCGCAGTAATCTCACTTCCACCATTGCTGCTTATATTGATTGAAACATCCGCTGACAATGCTTTGATATTTGTTGGCTCTGTTATCTGTCCTGAAAAAGTATATTCATTGGTTTTAAAGCTAATTTCATTCCCGTAATACGTGCCAGTAGAATTTGTAAAATAGGTTCGACAATAATAAGTTTTGTTTGGTACCAACCAGTCTAGCCTGTTGTAGATATATTCTGATGTGTATGATCCTAAGCTATTGTACATTGAGTTCGTAATTTCAGGCAATGGATTCAATCCATACACAAATCCTACAGAAGTATTGTTGAGGTCACAAGTAGGCGCTTCAATTGTTCCTGAAACGTCAACTGAAGTAGCTGTAATATTTGAAGCTTCTCTTGTAGTTAGTGTTGGGGTGCATCTCGGCGTTTCATCTAATTTAGCTGTTTCTTCAGAACAGGCAATCATCAAGAATGACAAAGCAATTACAAATAGTTTTTTCATTCTAGGGGCATTTTAAAGTGAATTCCAAATATAATAAAAAATCGTTTGTAGTAATACTGCATTCAGCTCTCCGAAAAACCTATACTCCATTCGATACTTAAGCGTACAGGCTCATTAACCAAACTACAAAAAACAATGGGGTATTCTTCTAT
>TARA_B110000879_G_scaffold72342_1_pt1 | contig 17303 bp, 11 predicted proteins | sample TARA_B110000879 | Tara Oceans TARA_B110000879 (sample SAMEA4398094) | marine metagenome | biome: Polar Biome; feature: [SRF] surface water layer (ENVO:00010504); material: water (ENVO:00002006), including particulate matter (ENVO:01000060) such as... | depth 5 m
AGGTAACATGGCTCTTGATCAAAGACATCAACACGGGGTTAAAGGACATGCCAATAGCCGTTTCAGGCAAGTTGACTTTATAGTCACCGTCACTGCCTAATCGATTGTCGGACACCAGTAATATGAATGCTCCCATTCCAAATGCGTGCCCCGCACACACGGAAATAAGAGGAAGTGGTAAAGCATACAATCGCGTAATAAGCGCCATGCCCCTGCTGACAAGCGCCGCTGCTTCATCTTTGCCTTTGGCTAACTCCTTCAAGTCAAAACCTGCAGAAAACATACCCTCTCTGCCCTGCAAAATAACCGCACTAGCTTCGCTTTCCGCACGGTCCAATAGTTCACTGAGGCTGTCGATAAAGCCATGGTTTACTGCGTTAGCTTTACCATCGTCAATGGATATTAGTGCGATACTGTCTTTTAATTCGTATTCCATGGTTATCCTCGTCATTTGTTGTATGGCCAATTGTCTCAATGAACATATTGGACTATTTTTCACCGCGACCTACACAGTTTCTGGACGCCAGCTTATAATATTTTGTGAATTACCCACTCGCTATCCGAGCCCGGCGACACTCTAGCAATTTGCCGCGTAATAGTCTTCCCTTGCTAGAGACAAGGGCCAGATTTTATCGTCTTGAAAAGTCTATCAAAATAATTTCACCCTCAAATAATGGCTTGTAACTAGCACGTTCCAACGGCGGTGAATTATTACGCGAGAGATGTTAACCAACCGAAGTGTGCTGAACAATACAAGTTAAACAGAATATCCCCAGTTATAATCAACGCCATTCCTATATCTGGCCACTACCCGATTCGGCTATAACCCGTGCAATTAAGCTGGGCTATTCAAATCAAAGCCGATGCAGGATTTAATCTGCGTGAAACAATCTAAACGTCGGCTATATGTACCTGAGGGAATGGGACGCCCATCGGTTTTTCCACGGCAGTGCTTCTTCCAGCAACGCCCTGTCGTCTGTCGGACCTTAGCCTAAATAAATTTTTGCTACCCCAAACAAAAACCGGGTCTAAATTTCAACAACAACCTCTCTTTGAACACGACCATCCTCGTCTTTACTACGATCATAACCGCCACAATCAAACAGCTGTGCTCTGGCAAACGACTCTTCAAATTCGAAAATGGTAAATCCATTTACTTCGCGGGTATTGATCAGCTCATCCGTCTTTAACCATTCAGGCTCTGCAGCTGCAACGCCTCGTGCGGCTGATGGCCACGTTGCATCAGATGAACTGACTGGGCCCACTAGAAATGACTTAACCGGCTCCTCCAAGATCAATTTTCCACTCTCTCTGATGCTTACGACCCCCTGCGCGTGAATATCACCTGAAAAGATCATTCGTGACCCTTGGCGATGTTTTACTAAAGCATCGAGCAATCTCTGGTGCTGATCCCACCACCCTTTTTGCCAAAAATATTTTTGTGCCTTGGTGGTCATTTTGCCGGGGGATTCAGCAAAAAGTTCATTAAGCACCACCCCCGTAAATCCTTCCGGAGCGACTACATCCGGGTACCATTCCCGCCATTTTCCGGCAGTCCAGCCAAAGGGATGACTGGGTACCATAGCGTAATGTTTTGCAGGCGATTGTTTCAAGCGATGAATCAACCATTCCTCAGCCACGTTAGGAATCAACCTTGCATCATCTCCCACGGTTAAATAACCTGCACAGTCAAAAATTGAAGCCTCGAAGAGACGCCCATAAGTCAGCGTACCAAAAGCTCTATTCCACGCAGGGACTGGCGCACCGGGTAGCGGGGGGTAGTATAAGTCGGCGACAACTTGATGGGCCTCGCGACTGAAATTATCGGGAGGAAAAGTCACAATGTCTGGTGTCGCATCGTCATTCTCGAAGTAGTCGTGATCATCCGAGACAAAGTAGACAGGCGTCGACTTAAAACGGGTGCCGTATAAATTTGAAATTTGCCCATCACCAATGCGAACCAACACATCCTCATTGCTGGTACCAAGAACCGGCTGATCTCTGTTAAAACTGCCGTAGTTTTTCCAGCGCATTAGGTACTTCAACCATTTCGCGCGTTTAAGTACCGAGGGCTGCTCTTTGCCACCTAAGTCCCAGTATATATGGTCGCCAATAGCAATAACCGCATCTGGGTTTTTAGCTAAACCAGCTTCGAACAGCCTCTGACGAAATGCATGCGGTTTAAAAAACTGCAGTGACGGAATACCAAACCCATCTCCCCCACCGGCACAGGTAAAAGCCATGAGTTTGAAACTTTTCGGGTCAGAATTGCGATCTGGGAACGTTTTCAGCGGCCAAGATTGACCAAGGTCACCAGCCTCATCGGATAATTGCAATTCATAGGTGTTATCGGGTTGCAGATCATCGGCAAAAAAAGACCAGAATCTGCCCCTACTGTCCTTTTGTTGACCTTTTACAGCTTTGCCATCAATCAACAGTTGCAGTTGGCGTCTTGGTTTTTCCACGGAGACAGAGATGGAAAAAACAGTATCAGTCACGGTGGGTAAAATATGCTTAATATCATCAGTGCTAGCAGCGAGGGCTCTTGGCATCAGCGACAACGGCGTCAATGCTGCCAGCCACTTAAGCATCGTTCTACGGTGTGCTTTTATCATTTCCATTTCGCTCTTTAAGGCTTAGGTTTAAACTGAAAATAATAGCCTGTAGCCACCAAGACCATGAGACCCTATCACTATTGTCGTTTTATCGTTGCGGTCGACCGGGTAATACAGTTTATAGGAACTTATACAGAACCTCGCGGTTGCCTCTCTTAGCATCCTCCCACACACTCAACTCTTGCTTAACTTGGCAGGGACCGGGACTAGCATAAAAAAAGAGCAAGTGACGCTTGTTCTGGCTCTGTCACGGCCAAAGATACCGGCGAAAACAGTCATAACAGTGCAACCCTAAAAATTGTAGACACTCCGTGGCGACGCTGGCTCCAATCTTCATTTAAGCTGATCTGCTGCACCCAGTAAACATCGCCCCTCAAATTTTTATTACAGGACGAGACGCAACACTGATAGCTAGACATAGCCGCCAAAAAGAATGACCCGCTAACAACCCGGGCTATCACGGCTATTGCCGCAGTTTCAAAGCCGGCCTGTTCGGCTTGGTGGCTGCCTGAAATTGAACCCTGTACCACTTTGATTCAATCTACTCTAAGGTACGGTGCCGCGAATTGCGCATCCCTACTGACCCTGAACGGCAGCAGGCATTTCTTCCAAAAGAAAATCAACTAAGGCGCGCGTTTTTGCGGGGATAAATTCTCTTTCAGGGTACACAATATACATGGGTAAAGTACCAATGGATTGGTAGCTGGTCAAAACAGGTATTAAACGTCCATCTTGCATGGTGTCGCCCAATAAGCCTTTGTCTATGAGTAAAACACCGGCATGTGCCAGCGCTGCCGATATCAGCGCGCCCGGATCGTTGATGGATAATGGACCCGAAACCGTAACACTCTCTTCGCCTTCATCACTGATAAATGACCATGAATTCATGCCCAGCTTTGCATTTCGGTAAAACAAACAACGGTGGTGCAATAAATCCGCAGGGGTTTGCAGCGGGGGGGCATTGCTCAAATACTCTGGACTGGCGCAAAGCACACCTGATAAGTCACCGAGTTTGCGAGCGATCAATGTGGAATCTGGCAAGTAACCGATGCGAATGGAAATATCTAGGTTCTCTGCAACCATATCGACGACTCGGTCTTCCAACTGCAAATTCACGTTGATTTCAGGGTAACGCGCAAGAAACTTGGTAATTAATGGCACAAGGTGAATACGTCCTTGGGCACTGGCGCAAGTAACATTTAAGTCACCCGCTATTACTGACTGAAAATCCTCACTAATATGGTTAACGGTTTGGAGCGCTAACTCTACTTTGTGCGCTTCTTGTAGAACCCGCCGACCCACTTCCGTAAGGACGATTTTACGGGTAGTCCTATTGAATAATCTTGAACCGATTTCCCTTTCCAATGCCGCCAGTTGCTTGCTCACAGAGGATCGACTGATACCTAGCAACTGCGCTGCAGCGGAGAGGCTCCCCAATCTATTGATGTGAGAAAAAAGAACTAACCCTTGCATATCTTGCCCTTTTGGCTTCATTTTTTTCCTATTGGTTCTATATGCGAAACAATATAGTGACTGTTTGAAGGCTAATCAAGTTTGATGTCAATGCGTACCATTGGTTTTTTCCAGTAAACTCACAAGAACTCGTTCACACCGGGCTCATTTAGAGAACATAATCATGCTAAAAAGATTGTTGGGAATTGCCCCAAATTTAGAGCCTGACGGCTCTTACTCACCCTCTAAACTTGCTTTAAAATTGGCGACGGTTAAGAAAACCGATTTTGAAGAAATTTCATACCCAAAATATCAAGGAAAAAAATCAAAGGTTTTGGTGATTTGCACTGAACAAAAGAACATGACAATGAAAAACGGCACATTGTTTTCAACAGGAAACCACCCCGTCGAGACCTTACTGCCAATGTTACATCTTCACAATGCTGGTTTTGACTTTGACATCGCCACTCCGACGGGCAAGCCGGCAGTCTTCGAAATGTGGGCGTTTCCAGACCAAGATGAACATGTTAAATCACTTTATAACACCCACAAATCGAGCTTTGAACAGCCAACCAGCCTGCAGACCTTTGCGGATAAAGCATTGTCAGTCTCAGAATCCTATGCGGCGGTATTTGTACCCGGGGGTCATGGCGCGATGCTCGGGATTCCAGAGGATAAACATGTTCAAAAAGTTCTGAATTGGGCCCATGAAAACGCATTATTTACCATTACCCTTTGCCACGGCCCCGCCGCATTGTTAGCAACTACGCTGGATAATCAAAACTTTCTCTACTCGGGATATAATATGGCGGTGTTCCCTCACTCTGTTGATAAGATGACACCAAAAATTGGTTATCTGCCGGGACAAGTACCATGGGAACTGAGCGAGAAATTGGCTAGCTTGGATGTCAATATCGTCAATACTAAAGCAGACAACACCACCTGCCAGGACAGAAAGCTGATTACAGGCGCAAGCCCACTCGCCGCCAACGAGTTAGGCAAGCTAGCGGCAAAAGCATTGCTAAACGCAGTAAAAGAACAATAAGCATTGCCCAGTTGGCAATAGAAAGTGTCGCAAACAGTCGCCACTATTAGCCCCACCGTATTTGATCACAGAGAATCTCAATGAACACATCAACATCAGCACTGTTTGAACCGCTCACGTTGCCCAATGGAAGAGTCATTCCTAACCGCCTGTGCAAGGCAGCTATGGAAGAAAATCTGAGCGATGAAGGTCAAATACCGGGGAAGCGCCTGTATAGGTTGTACCAAAGCTGGGCCGAAGGTGGCGTTGGCTTGGTACTCACTGGGAATGTGATGGTAGCCCCTGATGCTATGACAGGCCCTGGCGGTGTTGTTTTGCAGCAAGACACCAACCTCGCATCCTTTAAACAATGGGCAAAAGTCGGCAAACCTGAAGACGGACACATCTGGATGCAGATAAACCATCCCGGGCGTCAAGTCTACGCGGCCATGGGCGAGACTGCGCTTTCGCCTTCAAACAAAGCACTGGATATGGGCAGCTTCTCGAATATGTTCGCTCAGCCCCGAGGAATGACAGAGCAAGAAATAGAAACTCTCATTCAACGCTTTGTTGCCACGAGTAAACAAGCGGAAGCCGCAGGCTTTACGGGTGTTCAAATCCATGCCGCCCATGGCTACCTAATCAGTCAATTTTTGTCGCCACTGACCAATTTAAGATCCGACCAATGGGGCGGGGATATTAACAATCGGTCTCGTGTCTTAGTCGAGATCGTAAAGCAAGTTCGCCAATCGGTAAGCTCAGACTTTTGCATCTCGGTTAAATTGAATTCGGCAGATTTTCAAAAAGGCGGATTTGATCTGGACGATGCTATAGCTGTTGTTGAAAGGCTCAATGAGCTGGGAGTCGATTTAGTAGAGCTGTCCGGCGGCAGTTATGAGAGTCCCGCCATGCAAGGCAAGGTTACAGAGAAAGAGGGAGAAAAAACCGAGAGAACGTTAAGAAGAGAAGCGTACTTTGTGGATTTTGCACGAGAGATAGCCCAGGTTGCAAAAATGCCTATTATGGTAACAGGCGGGATTCTGCGCCGTGCCGTAGCGCTGGAGGCATTGGAGAAAGATAGCGCAGATATTGGTGTTGAAATGCTCGGAATAGCTCAAGCTATGGCATTCCAGCCCGATTTACCGAAACAGTGGCAAACCACCGAGCTGGAAGTAAATTTACCCACCGTGAATTGGAAGAACAAGACCTTTGCCGCGCTAGCCGTTATGGCGGTCACCAAAGCGCAGTTAAACAGACTGGCTCGGGGCAAGGCGCCTAAAACCAACATAAGTCCTTTTTTCTCGCTCCTGTCGGATCAAATAAAAACTAATCAACTCACTAGACGCTACCGACGCTGGCGGAAAAATTCGGCCCAACCGGGCTAGTCTGTTGAATCTGCTAAGCAATAGCCCACGAGCTCTAAGAAGGAAAAGGATGAATGAATAAGCATTTTTTGCAGGTAGTAGGTATCATCGCGATACTAGGCAGTGTAGCGACAGGCTGCTCTGGTGACCGAGTTTCGATCATCGAGGATTCAGATACCCGGCGGATCATTAGACTCGACGTCGCCGCAGCGAACGTCTTCGTCGTTGAAGAAAATGATCGACGCCTGATGATCGACGCCGGCAATCCAGGCGACGAAGACCGCTATGAAGCACTGATGCGTGAAGCAGGAATCGATCCGGGTACCATAGATTACGCAATTCTTACACACGGCCACATCGATCACGCTGGGACCGCGGCATATTTTCAGCAGCGTCACGGCATTCAAATAATCGGTGGTGCTGCTGATCAGAAGATGATCGACGCAGGAGGCGATGTCGACCTTTGTCCAACGTCGATAACCGCACACTTCGTGCGCATGACACTGGAAGGTTCGCGCTATCCCGTTTTTAAACTTGATCGCACAATCGCAACGGATGCGGGTGTCATCGATCTTGCAGAACTGGGTATGTCTGGGAGCATCCTTCCGCACTCAGGACACACACCAGGGTCGCTGGTGATCCTGATCGGCCAACATGCCTTCGTAGGAGATTTGATTCGGGGCGGGATAGTCGCCAGCGAAACTCCAACGACACATTTATTCATGTGCGACCTAGAGGAAAATCGGCGGAGGATAGGAGAGATACTTGAACTGGGTGGAATTGAACAATGGCACCCCGGCCACTTTGGCTCCTTCCCAACGGAAGCGGTGAGCGCGTATCTGAAGAAGGAGGTCGGCAACTGAGTCCGTGGCCAATGATTAATCACTTTTGCATTAATTGATTTTTCGTTGCGCGATGAAAAACCCCGATTCAGAGGCTTACCCGCGTCTGGTATTTCTTTACAAACGCTGAGTAAGTCGCTGATTTGAGAGGATGCTGGGCATTAACGTCGCCAAAAACGGCGGTCGTTGGCGATACGTTGGGAAATTAGTCAGCGTTGCCGTCTAGGGTCTTATTTTCTAGGGACTTTGTAAGCCGCCATCACCAAGTGCTCTATGACTTTATTGGGTAATAAATTATTGGCATGGACAATAATACGCTCAATAAGAGAACCCGATACGTAGCGCAGGCGAGGAGCTTTTTTATCGGCAATCCGACCCACTAGTCTTGCTATATCTTTAGGGTCACTACCGCTATCTTCACTTTTTCTCATAATCCCTATTGCCCGTGATGATTGCGGCTCATAGGGGCTGCTTGCTTGTATTGGGTTCGCTTCATTGGCTTGGCCAAAATTAGTCTTGTAATCGCCGGGCTCAACCATACTAACGTTTATTCCAAACACCATCAGCTCTCGTCGCAGAGCCTCGCCATAGCTTTCCACGGCAAACTTAGAGGCGCAATAAAACGCCTGGAATGGGACCGAAATAAAGCCGCCAATAGAGCTGATAATAATGATACGACCTGATTTTCGAGCGCGCATTTTCGGTAAAAATTGACGTACCACTCGGTGCACACCAAAAAAATTAGTGTCAAACTGCGCTTTCGCCTGCTCAATAGTTGTCTCTTCGATAGGACCAGAGAAACCATAGCCGGCATTTAAAATTAAAACATCGGGGATAAAATCATGCGTGTCACACCAGTCACCCAAAGCCGCAACTGAGGTGCCCTCGCAGACATCCAGTGGCAACCGATTAAGCCCCGTGCCAGCTAAGTTTTCAGGCCATTCAGTTTTGCGGCTTGTGCCGATAACACAATCGCCCTGCTCAGAAAAATGCTGCGCGATAGCCGCTCCAAAACCAGAGGAGGCGCCTGTAATTAAAACCGCTTTTTTTGTCATTTCTACCCGCACCCTCATTATCTAAATTTAATGTGTCTCTCTTACCAGCCATCGTCAATTACAGTGGAACTGTCTAAGGTCAGCGAGTGTAATCAGGACATCGTGTTTTGTATCTTTCAACAATATTTAAAACACTTGGCAAGCAAGGGCTGGATTTAAGCACCTAGGCTTTTATGGCATACCTCTTCATCTACCGCTAGATCATGAATAGGCGTTTTATCCTCGGTAAGAAACTGACGCTGAAACTGCAGCTATAAATAACCTAACACCGGATCAGTTACTCAGAGAATAATTGACGGGCCAAAGCATACGTTAGTTTAAAAATAAGTCTATAACTGGACCCTTGTCTCTGAAAAATGTGTAGCGTATTTGATGAATAACTTAGCTCGAACGATTCCGCTGGCGGCGATTGCATCATAGGCAGACGGCATTCAAAAGATCCGAGTTGGATTACCGCCAAATGAGCACTGACAGATTCAGTTTCTTTCCCTTGCTAGCACAGTTGTTCGACGGTGACATCGAGTTGACGCGGCACATCCGCGGGTAGCGGTCTCTCAATATATACCGGGAATCAACCGATAGCGCACGCGTTGTGCATAGTCTCGATAGCCCGGTAACTCTTCCTGTAAAGCCTGATCTTCAAGTACGGTTCTAATCACTGCGACGATTGATGCTGCCGCCACGGGGATCAGTGTCCATAACGAGCCCAGAGCAAACACAATACCGAACAGTGCAAGAATATTTCCAGCATAACCCGGGTGCCGCACAAACTGGTACGGGCCGCTGTCACACACCACATGCCCTCGATCTGTCTGAATGCACACCACGCTATAGAAAAACCGGTTCTCTGCCAATGCCCATGCCGCGAAAGCGTATCCGAACAAGATAGCAACAAAACCGCTGACGGTGAGCCATAGCTGAAATTCAAAGGACCGATCATAGCGGTGGTCCAGCCCGGCAACTATCACTACAGGAAATACCACACTCACCGCCATCAGTGGAGCAAGTACTTTGTCCCAGACTTTTGCGCTTTGGATGTTTTCAATATTTTGTCTTTCGGCTGTTAAACCGGGATGTCGTTGCTCCGCCCACATGCGCCCCCCAATACCAGCGGACAAAATCAACAGGGTATATAGCCACGCTTGCCACCAGCTGAGATCCCCCGCGCAAATGAATAAAATCAGCGGGATTAGGAGATACACTAGAACTACTCTTATCCACTGGAGAGGGGATGCTGTTTGAGTTATCGCTTCATTAACCGTCTTTACAACCATGTCTTTCTCGAAGAAATAATGGATTTTAGCGTGTGGCCAATGCCCGTTTAGAGGAAAAACCAGCAAGGATTTCTTGTAACACCTGTTAATTGGTTGGCGGCCGCCCAGAGCAACACAAGGAACGTTAATACCCACGTATAATTCCCGGAGCGGCTGCCGGAGATCATTATCAACTGCTTGGCAACATGGGCATTGATACAAGTCAAGGCCGGAACTGTCAGCACCAGAGCGCAGGAAAAAATTCAGCTTGGGAGCTCGGGATAGAGACCCGACCAATCTTCGAGGGCAGCTCTTTTCCATGTTGTTTTGATGGAGTACTAGGAGCATCAAGAATAGTATCGCTTCGGTGGAGTTCCAAAGTGTTACCCCACTTATTCGCTGTGCTAATTGGACCGGGTCGTAGCGTACAGCCGAGTTCATATTCGGGTGCCTCTCACAACGTAATGCTCTTACAATGCGTCAGGGCATTGGCGATAATCCCGAAGGGCAAGAATCGGCTAAGTCGGGCCGTCGTCGCATGCGAGCCCCTCACTACCAAGGCTATCCTAGCCAATACAATACTAGTATCACCTGCCGCGTGTCCGGTTTATCCCCGAAAGCGCACCTCAAATAGCTCACCTTTGATTTAGGCCAGTATGTACACCATGTGCAAAACAACGCCACCACGCGCTGCACCACGGTGTCATTTGGTATAAAGGGCCCCATTGTCGCGGACGGTGTGAGGGTGATGGTTTGTTATGCTCTTATTCGGTTATTTCCTAAGTCGACGCTTTTATTTTTGATATGACTGATTCAAACGGCATTAAACGCTATACTGATTTACCAAAAATCGAGTCAATCTGGGCATGTGCTTTTTCAGTGAATATCTTTAATAAACTACGCAACTATAAGGTGCTCGAATTTGAACCTTCATTCGCCAGCACTATCCAATTAGGCAATATTTTTACCTTAATTGCCGTCAGCATAAGCACCATCTATAGCTTGGTGTATTACTTTTTGTTCGACTCGCTGATCGCTAGTGCTGTCAACCAAAGTTTTGCACTAGGTTATTTGCTCTATTATTTTTTCTTAGCCAAAAATCAAATAAAACGAGCCTTCATTTTCTCATTATGCCTCTTGATGACCAATCTATTTGTCATGACGGTCTTTTTCCTTTCTAGCAGAAGCGGCCTTCAATTTTGTTTTTTTTGCATGGGACCTCTCACCCACTTGTTTTTCAATAAGCTAAACATTTCTTTTCAACTGCTCACTTATGGCTCTTCAGCCGTCTTACTCATAGCTAGCGAGCTGCTGGGAGATCGATATCTACTAACATCTATACCTCCTATAAACCTTGATTTTATGATGGTTTTAACTGTGGCTCTCGTATTTGTTAGCTTTTATAAGTTCCTAGCTATTTATAATAAAGAAATCGCTCTAAGAGAGCATGAGTTGGAGATTTTGACCCGCGTAGACCCGCTCACAAATATTAGTAATCGCAGAGCGTTCTATGAAGTGGCGGGCAAACTGCTTAGTGGCTTTAAGAGAAATAAGCTACCTCTTAGCCTTCTACTATTTGACGTTGATAACTTTAAGAAGATCAATGATGTCTATGGCCACCATTACGGTGATGTTGTTTTAAAAACCCTAGCCAATGAGGTTCGTCATTCAATCCGCACAACCGATTGCTTTGCTCGGTTTGGCGGTGAAGAGTTCATTATCATTTTTCCACAGATCAATGCCGACGAACTACTGTTGATCTCGGAGAAAATCCGACATGTGCTGCAAAACTCTGAAGTCAAAACTGACAAGGGTGACCTAATAAATTACACCGTTAGTATTGGAGCAACGACATTCAGGGAAACAGACGATAATCTGGATATGGTAATACAAAGAGCCGATGAGGCAACGTATGAAGCCAAAAAAGGCGGAAGAAACAAAGTTGTACTAGAGGCAGGCTAAGCCATTAGAGCATTTTCAGACCTGTCTCAGGCTTTCCACAACACGCTCATTTAGCCGCTTAATTTAACTCTGATTGATTGTTAGCCAAAACTACCACACCGCATACTTTTCAAGGTAGGCCCCAAGCCAGGCCAGTACGGGCGTCGTTAACTCAGAGCTCAGCCGCTCTTCGGTGAATCGGGACAAGACAATGATCGCCTTGAAACTTAGACTGAAAAACACGTCGAAACACCCATTGAAAAGGCTGCAAAGCACTGCGGCTCTCTAACTTGCAGACTGCGCTGGCCGTGAAGAAAGAAAACAGTAATAGATTGCTTAGAGAATGATGAAAACTTGATCGAGCACATGAAAGATATCTGCACGATGAATAAACTCAGAGGTATCGATCAACTATGAGGGGTTGCTGGATCTTCAGCACGTACCTATTAATCAGGCTCTAGGGTGCATTATGGATGTCACGATAACAATCGCTAATCTCGAGGAGGGATTAGATGGTTTGGATAAATTAATCATGGTGGAAACTTTTTCTGAGACTATGCATGCGTCTGGTCTTGATAGCGCCGATGTAGAAGTACCCCTGAACCCAACAGAACGGCTCGATCGTAGACGGACTCTGCTAATTACTAAAGAACGAGTTGTACTGCTCAAAAACCTTAAAGAGGTGTATTCCCGGCATTTGAACAAGATTTGTCTTCAGGATCGTTAAGCGACTAATCGATTAATATCGGCAACCCTGCTTTTAGCTGCCTACATCTACGGCCTCATTGCAACGCCGCTACACAATATTGAGCACAAAAAAAGGGCCACTTACCCATCGTTTACTGCCCGATGAGGGTGGCCCTTATTACTATCGATTTTCTTGATTATCTACCGCTATCCGGTTCAGCCGACATCCCTTTCATAAATTTAAACAGGTCGCTATCCGTAGAGAGTACCAATGTTGTACTTTTCCCGATAATCGACGGATAGGCCGCCATCGTGCGAGTGAATTCATAAAACTCAGAAGCCTTTTTACTCTGACTATAGGCTTTCGCATATATTTCAGTGGCTTTTGCATCAGCAACCCCTCGAATTTCTTCAACTTCACGATAGGCCTCTGATTGTATCTTGTTAAGATCGCGAACCCGATTTCCCCTTATCCGTGCCGCCTCACCATTACCTTCAGAGAGAAACCTCTCAGCAATCTGTCGCCGCTCGCTGATCATTCTGTCGTAAATTTTTGGCCTAACACTTTCGTTATAATTGATACGCTTAAACCGTATATCGAGTAATTCAATACCAAAGACACCAACCTTTTCTGCCGCTTCAGTAAAGATCTCAAGCTCCACCTGCGCACGGCCCTTTTCTATCGGTACCAAAGCACCCATATTGGTCCCTTGCGCGGTCGACGCCAGAATTGAATCCCGCAAAGGTATACGATCTTTAGTGGTACGAATAATTTCTATCAATTCGTGTTTCGCCACAGCGTTACGCGTTTCACTGCCAAGAATGTCATCAAGACGCGACTGCGCGCTGCGCTCATCACGCAAGCGTAAAAAATATTGCAGCGGATCAACAATTCGCCACCTAGCAAACAAGTCGACGGAAATATACAACTTATCTTTAGTCGGCATATCTGACGGCGCACCGTCCCACTCCAACACTCGCTTGTCGATGGGGTTAACTTCCTGAATGAATGGCAGCTTAAACTTCAAACCTGCCTCCGTAACCGGCTCACCTACGGGTTTCCCGAACTGCGTAATGATGACCTGCTCAACTTCATCAACGGTATAAATTGAGTTTCCAACAACAAATGCGGCCAAACCCAGTATGACTAAGAGTACCAATCCCATTGTATTTTTCATTGTTTACCACCTTTCATTGCGCCTATATTGAGTAGCGGCAACAAACCACCCATGTCGTCGTCGACAAGTATTTTTGATTCAATCTGCGGCATCACTTCCTGCATCGTTTCTATATAAATGCGACGGCGAGTTACCTCAGGCGCTTTGCTGTACTCGGTAAATAGAGCATTAAAACGTGCCACATCACCCTCAGCCTCGTTAATCCGTTTGAGTCTATAACCATCAGCCTCTCGAATTCGTTGATCTTTTTCACCTTCGGCCAAAGGAATAACCTTGTTGTAGTCTCTTCGCGCTTCATTTATCAGCTTTTCTTTTTCCTGTTGCGCCTGGTTTACCTCATTAAAAGACTCCTGCACAGGTTTGGGCGGATTAATATTTTTAAGTTGCACTTGGTCGATACTGATACCCATCTCATATTTAGTCGACAGCTCCTGCATTTTTAACAAAGCTTCTGTTTCGATTTCCTGTCGACCAATAGTAATAACTTCGTCCACTGTACGGTCACCGACCACTTCGCGCATCACGGATTCCGAAACGTAGCGAAGCGTTTCTGCAGGCTCACGCACTGCAAACAAGAACTTGGAGGGGTCGGATATGCGATACTGCACAACCCACTCCACTAGCGCCGCATTAAGATCACCGGTCACCATTTGAGTTTCCCGACCACCGTCTCGACTGCGAGGTGTTTGAAATTGATCCCTAGCTCCGGGTGTTGAAAAACCAAACTCTTGTTTCAGCTGTCGCTTTACCGGGACTATCGTGGCTTGATCAATGCTTAACGGTAATTTGAAGTGCAACCCAGGGGGTACTTCTTTTAAGTACATACCAAATCGCTGTACCACGGCAACAGAATCACTGGGCACTGTGTAGTAGGCTGACCATATGCTGACAATCAGCAACACAATAGCAACAATGCTCAGCGGGCCAGAAGCGCCCCCGCCGGGTAGACCTGATTTGAATCGGTCGAGCCCCTGCTTGATGATCTGATCAATATCGGGAGGTGAAGGTTGTTTTCCACCCCATGGTGTTCCTTTGTCGTCGTTAATTGCCATACTTAAAACCCTAGTGGGTAAAAATAGACCAGAATAGCCTATTTGAAATTACGTCAAGCCTTTCACTATACGGTACGAGGCTACTTTAACACCTCTTGTGGATCAATTGCTTCCGCTGTGCCAATATTTTAAACACAGTACTACCCACTATGGCGGTTGATGCTGCTTTACCTCGCCAGCACCGCCGACACACACCGGGTATAAGGCCCAACCTTTATAACTAAGCTTGCGATAGATCGAACAAAGCCTATGAATCCTGATAATTCGAAAGCCTTCGTCATCATCCAATAATCGCTTCATCACATCAGTAACAGAACTTTTGACTTGAATATTCAGTATTACGTCAATGAAGCCTACATCTCAGCACAATTCTATCTATTTTATATTCTGCTTGTCTTGCTTTTCAAGCCTTTCAACACCTAATAACGGTCGGTGGCAGCTGAGCTCCACAGCCTACTCCATCGCGGCGCCGCAGCGCAAACACTCTCACCTTGTTGTCAGTGGCAAAGCCTCTTTTTGGGACGCCCTAAATCTAACATTTGACAGATATTACCTTTTAGGTGAATCTTACCTCACACCACTTTTCAAATAGCCTTAAAAGCATCGATTAGTTGGCTAAAACAACACCTTCTCGCAGCGTGTCATTAAGCGCTCAGTTAGCTCTCTATCGCACGGTGATAATCCGTTTTAGCGATTTTCGATTCGATTGTAATCGAGAAACCCTGCGTCCACCGGATATTGCTGCCTATAAATATCGTGGATGGTATCGCTGTATGCCCAAAAGTTGCTATTGGTTCGTCTTACGCCGTAGCGTGTGAGTAACTTTTGATAATCGTTTTCCGACCGTAATCCCTCAATCATTTCTACAAAGTTCTCTAAATCTAATTCGTAAAGATCGAAAAAGACATTCGGATAAACACCAACTATCCCTTCTACAACCGACAGCGTTTGCTCCTCGGGAATCAGACGATATTGCTCGCCAAAGAGATGGGATACATTACTGTGAGATTTATTTCTAACCAGACTGATAAGGCTCTGCTTACCATTAACTAACACCAGCTTAATAATCGCTTGTTCTGGAAGAAACCCCAGCGGAGCTCCTTCAATTTTTGAAAGCGCCTGTAGCTGACGCTGGTATTCTTCGGTCACCGACTGAGATGGCCGACTATTTAAAAGATCCTTGGTGACCACTTTTTCGCCCAAATAGGTCCTCACCCGATCAAACAGTTCCTTCTTTGGTTTTTCCGTTTTAAATTGAATAGCTGTAGCTTCCAATCGCCGGGTGTTCATTTCTTTAATATAGTTATCAACGCGATCTTCTTCCCCTCGATACCAAAAATCTAGCGCCTTCAGGGCTGCGTCGTTTGGCAATAACCGAAGGAAATTAGACTCACCTTCCATCCTCAAAAAATCCATATAAAGACGGGTTAATAACTGATGGCCTACATTGCCGTAAACATCAAAACCAGCAACTAACAGATAGTGAATGCGCTCTAGTAAGGGATATCCAATAACCCAAGCAGTTTTGGGGGTATCGCCGACAAGACCTTTCATTACGGTCGAGCTATCGAAGTGTCTAAAAATAGTAAGCGCCGCATTTTTATTACTGCCGTTACCATTCCATAGTGATTCCAGACCAAACCCCTCTCCTTTTAGTAGTTCCTTGTAGAGTTGATCTTCTTTTGCTTTCAAGTATTTTTTTTCCAGCCTCGAATATTTCATCCAAGACGACAACGGTGTAAACACGTTACTTTCTTTTTCAGCAGGAAGGCGAAGATTTTCGACTTCCCTGGCCAAAAGCTCATCAGGCATAAATTTTTGTTGCGTTTCAGGATCTACAAATAAAACCCAAAAATGATCATGTATTACATTCAATGCTACCTGACCTCGACATACAGGACCTTTGATGAACCCCATAATGGTAAACTGGGCTTCGTCGAGCATAAACTTATAGCGAACATCCGTCGGTATATCTTTGAATGTCTCAAATGGGTTAGCCGCCAGGAAAGAATGATAACTGGGCAGTTTTTTAACCGTATATTGAGTTTCGAGAAACAGTTGAGTCCAATACTTTAAGCGGGTTTCATCCAACAGATAGGGCATATGTTGTTTAGCTAACACCGTGCTTTCTACGCGCTTAAGCCGATAGTAAAACTCTCCTCCAGGGTCATCAAACGGGCGTCTAGTGGCGATGACATCCATGGCATGCCCTGGAGGCTTGGACGAGCGAACGAGTTTAAAGAATTCTCTGTCTTCACCCACCGCAGCAGTGGGTGAAGAAAAATACATATTGGCCAGAAAGAGATGTTCGTAAATGTATCGACTCATCAATTGTTCTTTCATTGATATGCCGTTGAAAAATACTTCCCATTGATTAATCTGAACCTGATGGCGAGAAGGCCTCTTTCCGGGGAAGCGCGCTTTTGCGCCACTTTTTAGCCACTGAACGAACGTTTCATGCTGCTCTTTGTCGATTGCAGGCAAACCATAAGGCATCCCCCAGAGGGGAAATTTTTTTTCAAACCGATCAAATTCTTCAATTTTTTTGCATTGCTGACTCCGATCCAGCGCAAAATCAAAACTGTCCGGAAGAATTCGGCCAGGGGGTAATGGATGGTCTTTCTTCAGCTCCAGCATTCTATAAATAAGACTGGCCCGGGTATTGGCCTCAAACGTTTGTTCATGTTCATTAAGCACCGGGAAAAAACCCGACTCCCGCCACTCTTCTGTTGTACCTCCGCCAATCGATGCCCGCGTTAAATTGGCAGCTAACAAGCGCGTGCCGTCATAAACTTTAGAAGCATTAGCGCCACGATCTAAATTTTCAAAACTCGTCATTT
>TARA_B110000879_G_scaffold34445_1_pt1 | contig 17294 bp, 14 predicted proteins | sample TARA_B110000879 | Tara Oceans TARA_B110000879 (sample SAMEA4398094) | marine metagenome | biome: Polar Biome; feature: [SRF] surface water layer (ENVO:00010504); material: water (ENVO:00002006), including particulate matter (ENVO:01000060) such as... | depth 5 m
GGTTCTCTTTTTCCTAATAAATTAAGGTTTGGACCGTTTAAAATTAATAATTTCATAAAACAAAAATACACATTTTAAATATAAATGAGGGAATTTTAGTTTTGTATGATATAGGTTTGTAACAGGAAGAGATGATCTAGAAGGTTTAGACGCACCAGCTGGTAGTATTGGATTATCACTCGGTTATGCTTGGTAATTTTCTTCATTTCTAAGAATAAACAATCCACCCCAAAAGGGTGGATTTTTTTATTGTAAATTTACAGGAATGAACTGGCAAAATGCAATTACCGATTTTCAGCTTTTTTTAAAAATTGAAAGAGGGCTTTCAACCAACACCATAGAAAGCTATTCGAGAGATTTAAATAAACTCCTTCAATTTCTAGAGACAAATGAAATTGACCTCTCTCCGATTGCTATTGATGAAAATACTGTTCAACAATTTATTTACGAAATAGCAAAAAAAGTAGCCGTTCGAAGTCAGGCAAGAATAATCGCAGGGCTGCGGAGTTTTTTTGATTATTTAATTTTTGAAGACTACAGAGTTACCAATCCAACAGATTTAATAGAAACACCCAAACTAGGATTAAAACTACCCGACACTTTATCTACCTCCGAAATTGATGCACTTATTGATGCTATTGACTTAAGTCATCCACAGGGAGAACGAAATAAAGCAATGCTTGAAATAATGTATAGCTGTGGATTAAGAGTCAGTGAGTTGACTTCTTTAAAAATATCAGATCTTTTTTTTGAAGAAGGTTTTATACGGGTGATTGGTAAAGCGAATAAACAGCGTTTTATCCCCATACATGTTACCACTCAAAAATTAATAAATGGGTATGAAATTCATTTTAGAAACAGAATAAAACCAAACAAAGGATTTGAAGACACCTTGTTTCTCAACCGAAGAGGTAATGGGTTGAGTCGACAAATGGTTTTTATGGTTTTAAAAAAATTAGCAATCAATATTGGTTTAGAGAAGAAAATTAGCCCCCATACTTTTCGCCACTCATTTGCGACTCACCTCTTAAAAGGAGGTGCAGATCTAAGAGTGATTCAGCAAATGTTGGGCCATGAAAGCATAACAACCACAGAAGTCTACTTACATTTAGACAAAAGTGATTTACAAGAGGTTGTAGAAAAATTTCATCCTCATAAATAAAAAAATCCTGCTTTTGGCAGGATTTTCAAATTGTATTCAGTCGTTTCAATTACTTTGCAACATTCACGGCTCTTGTTTCTCTAATAACAGTAACTTTTACTTGTCCTGGATAGGTCATATCATTTTGTATCTTCTGGGAAATACTGAATGATAGTTCTGCTGCTTTGGTATCGTTTACTTTCGTACTTTCTACCATAACTCGTAATTCACGTCCTGCTTGAATTGCATAGGCTTTTTGAACTCCTGTAAAACCGAATGCGATATCTTCTAAGTCTTTTAATCGTTGGATATACGAATCTAAAACTTGTCTTCTTGCTCCTGGCCTTGCTCCTGAAATCGCATCACAAACCTGAACGATTGGAGAGATTAAACTCTTCATCTCAATTTCATCGTGATGGGCTCCAATTGCGTTACAAACATCTGGTTTTTCACCATATTTTTCTGCCCATTGCATACCTAATAATGCATGTGGTAATTCACTTTCTTCGTTGGGTACTTTACCGATATCATGCAACAATCCTGCACGCTTAGCTACTTTAGCATTTAAGCCCATTTCTGAGGCCATAATTCCACAAAGATTTGCAACTTCTCTAGAGTGTTGCAATAAGTTTTGTCCGTAAGAAGAACGGTACTTCATTCTACCGACTGCTTTTATCAATTCAGGGTGTAATCCATGAATGCCTAAATCAATCACAGTTCGTTTACCAACTTCAATAATTTCTTGTGTAATTTGTTTTTCTGTCTTCCCAACTACTTCTTCAATTCTTGCTGGGTGTATTCTTCCATCGGTCACTAATTTATGTAATGACAAACGTGCGATTTCTCTCCGAATAGGGTCAAAACATGATAAAATAATAGCATCTGGAGTATCATCAACAATAATTTCCACACCTGTTGCAGCTTCTATTGCTCGAATATTTCTTCCTTCTCTCCCAATTATTCTTCCTTTTACATCATCCGATTCTAGGTTAAAAACAGAAACACAGTTTTCAACTGCTTGTTCTACTCCTACTCTTTGTATGGTACCTAAAACAACTTTACGTGCTTCTTGTTCTGCAGTTAATTTAGATTCTTCTATGGTAGTTTGAACAAAAGCCATTGCATCTGCTTTCGCTTCATCTTTTAAAGAAGTAATCAATTCTTTTTTAGCATCCTCTGCTGACAAACCAGAAATTTGTTCAAGCATGTCTACTTGACGTTTGTGATTTTTTTCCAACTCACTTTCTTTCTTATCAAGGAAATCAAGTTTAAAATCAAAATCTTTTTCTTTTTGTTCTAAAGAATTATTTAGTTTTTTGTTTTTATCTACTTCAGAGGCTACTTGAGATTCGCGATCACGAATCCTTTTTTCAACATCGGATATTTTCTTTTCACGAGATAAAATTACTTTTTCGTGTTCAGATTTTAATTCAATAAACTTTTCTTTTGCTTGTAGAATTTTATCTTTTTTGATAGACTCAGCATCAACTTTGGCTTGTTTTAAAATTAAAGCGGCTTCCTTAGTTGTTCTGTTTAATGTTTTCTTGCCTTTTGCTTTTTCAGCAATTTTAAGAATTAAAAAACCAACAACTATTCCTATTAAAATTCCCACGCTAATGGGAAGTATCATTTCTTCCATAATTTAAATTTAGTGTATAAAAAAGCCTACATCAGTTGGGTTTATATAAACTCCATTATGGTATTTATAGGATTAACTAGTTGATCAAGGTTCCATTCTAAGATGGCATTCTTTAGCAACTGAGACTCATCCTTCATAATAGATTCGTGTTGAGTTTATCAAACAAATTACTAACGTAGGCAGTGTATTATTAATGTTTTTAAGAAACTTATTCTAAATGCGTATTCACCAATTTGGTAAGCGCGTTTATTTTATCTAATACTTCGGTATCTGTTGTAGATTCTTCCAATTGTGAAATTTCTAATTTTGAAGCGAACTGTAATGCACACATTGCTAAAACATCTTGTTTGTCGCTAACGGCATAATTTTGCTCGTAATTCTTAATTAATGTATTAATCGCTATTGCAGCTTTACGCATCCCCTCTTCCTCTTGTGTATTATTAACACTTAAAGGGTAAGTTCTTCCTGCTATTACAACGTTTATTTTTAATTTTCCCACAATATAATGAACTTACGCATTCAATTGAATGATACACTTATCGATTTCTCGAATTAAAGTATTTATTTTGAGTTTTGTCTCTCTTGTATTTTCTTTACTGCCTTCAATAGTTTTTGCAATTTTTAAAAGATGGTATTGTTTCTGTTGCCCTTCAATTAATTGTTGCTGTTCCAAAAGCTTCTGTTGATACATTGTTGCATTTTGAAGCAATATTTCGTTTTCATTTTTTAAAAATTCATAATTTGAAAACAAGTTTTTCAACTTATCTTCCAGTAAATGAATTGCTTCTAATGGTATGCTCATTTTAACTTTTAGAAAAAACTATAAAAACAAAGTTAATATTCTTTTTTCATTCTACAAGGTTTAATTGGTTTTTTACTTATCAATTGAATTTCAAGAAGTTAATAACTACCGTCAAATTTACCTATTTTAGCTAAAAATTTACGCTTTTAATGAAATACATTCCTTTCACGCTTTTATTCCTATCTTTTTTAGGATTTGGTCAAGAAAAATACACAAAAAATTACTTTAGAAGTCCTTTAGATATTCCGCTAATACTATCGGGTACTTTTGGAGAACTTCGTAGCAATCATTTTCATTCTGGTATTGATATTAAAACACAAGGCAGGGAAGGTTTAAATACTTATGCAGTTGCGGACGGCTATGTTTCTCGTATAAAAATAGCGCAGTTCGGTTTTGGAAAAGCAATATACATTACGCATCCAAATGGGTATACCTCTGTCTATGCACATTTAAGTAGATATGCAGATGCCATTGAAAAATATGTAAAAGAATATCAGTACAACACGAAAAAAAGCACCATAGGAAATCGCTATTTAAAAGAAGATCAATTTCCAGTAAAAAAAGGAGATATCATAGCTTATACAGGAGATACGGGAGGTTCGAGTGGTCCCCATTTACATTTTGAAATTAGAAACTCTAAAACTGAAAATATTGTAAACCCAATGCTTTTTGAAATACTCCCCGATGATGATATACCACCCGTATTTCAGTCACTAATGATTTATGCTCTAAACAGTGCTTCAAGAATTAATGAAAACAATTTAAATGTATCACTCCCAATTAAAAAAACAGCTAAAGGAGTTTATAAAACAAATAGATTTTCCTCAAATGGACTTATTGGAATAGGGGTTCGTGTTTTTGATCGTTTAAACAATGCGAATAATAAAAACGGAATTTATAGTTTGGAAATGTTGGTCAATGGTAAAAGAGTATATTACCACGATATTGAAACCTTTTCTTTCTCAGAAAGCAAGCTCATCAACCTGTTAATTGATTATAAGCATTTTAAAACGTATAAGAAACGAATTCAAAAAACGCACAAAGTAACGAAGAATACGCTGTCTATTTATAAAGATTTAATAAATGATGGCAATATACGTGTAGAAAATAATTCTAATTACCAAGTTAAAGTAATTGCAAAAGATTTTAAAGGAAATAAAAGTGTTTTAGAAATTCCTATAAAAGGAATCAGTAGCAATGCACTATTCACTAGAACAAAAGATACAACAGCCTATAAAATTATTGCAAAAAAGTTCCATAAATTTACTTTAGATGATTTTACAGTCGCTTTTCCCAAAAACACTTTTTATGAGGATTGTTTTTTAAATTTAAAAAAAGAAAATGGAATCGTAAAAATCCATCAACCTACAATTCCATTAGATAAAAGTTATACCTTAACATTTGATGTTTCTAAATATACAGAAAAAGAAAAAGCACAATTATACATTGCAAATGTTGAATACAAAAAGTATCCAAGATACCAGTTTACCCGAAAAAAGGACAGTTCATTTTATACTACTACAAAAACTTTAGGGGATTACCAATTGTTATCAGATACGATCGCTCCTCAAATAACTCCGTTGTATTTTAAGGATGAGCAATGGATTTCGAATGCAAGTACCTTAAAAGTGAAAGTTTCTGACACAGGCTCTGGTATTAAGAATTATCTGGCTACGATTGATGGGGGATGGATTTTAATGGAGTACAACCATAAAAAAGGGGTCTTAACCTATAATTTTAAGGACAAAAAATTGGTAGGTAGTAAACATATCTTTAAACTTGTAGTCTTAGACAATGTATTAAATACGAATACGGTAATAAGAACGTTTTATAGAAAATAGTCAAACAAATAATCCCACAACTTACGTGAAAAAAATACTTTTCATATTCATTTTACTGCCTACAATCCTGTATGCACAAACAACAACAATTTTAAGAGGTGTTATTAAAGATACAAAAAAACAACCCATTGAAGGTGTGAATATTCAATTCAACACTCTAGGAACTACTAGCGATAAAAATGGAAATTACAGCATACGAATTCCTTTAAACCAAAGCATAACAATTACCTACAGTCATATAGCACATTATTCTTTTTCCAAAAACATAACAGCTACAAGTAAAAATGTGATGCGATTTTCGCCAACATTAACACCAAAAACAGAGACACTAAAAGAAATTATTGTCAAAAACAACAAAAAAAATGCTGCAGGGGTTACTAAAATTGATGTCTTAAAAGCAAAAAATATAATAGGTCCAAATGCAGGAGTAGAAAATGTTCTAATGACCTTGCCTGGGGTAAACAACAACAATGAATTGAGTACACAATACAATGTTAGAGGTGGTAATTTTGACGAAAACTTAGTGTACGTGAACGGGATCGAAATTTACAGACCGTTTCTCATTCGATCTGGACAACAAGAAGGGTTGAGTTTCATTAACTCAAACATGGTAAAGAACATCAACTTTTCTGCAGGTGGTTTTCAAGCAAAATATGGAGATAAATTATCCTCTGTTTTAGACATTACTTATCGAGAAGCAAAAGAAAGAGCAGCTACAATAGACGCTAGTATTTTAGGAGGAAGCGTTACTTTAGAAGGTCAATTTTTTGATAAAAAATTAAGTGCAATTACAGGAATTCGATATCGAGACAACAGTCTTTTTGTAAATAGCAAACAAATAGAAACCAACTTTAAACCCCGGTTTACAGATGTGCAATCTTTTCTGTCATACAAAGCTACTGATGCATTAACACTTAACTTTTTGGGGAATTTCTCCTTAAACAATTACAACTATACGCCAATTTCGAGAAGAACTCGTTTTGGAACTGTAAATGCACCCATTGAGTTAACCGTTTTTTATGACGGACAGGAAAAAAACAATTATCTCACCTTATTTGGAGCACTATCTGCAAATTATGAAGTGAATGATGCAATCAACCTTACTGCAACAGCCTCAAGCTACAATACACAAGAAGAAGAATATTTTGATATTGCAGCAGCCTATAATTTAGGGGAAATCGATGCCAATGTTGGTTCTGAAGATTTTGGAGAAGTTGAATTTTCTGAAGGAATTGGTTCACAATTAAACCATGCAAGAAATGATCTCGATGCGCTAATTAGTAATTTTCAATTAAAAGGAACTTATAAAAAAGAAGCTTTAGAAATCTCTGCTGGACTTAAATACCAACATGAAGATATTAAAGACCGTATCCGAGAATGGGAAATTATAGATTCATTAGGTTTTTCGGTGCGTCCACCATTGACAGCAGGAAACAACCAACCCTATGTCTCTTTTGAAGGCCCCATTCTTCCCTTTCAAAATATAAGAGCAGACAACAAAGTTCAAATAAATCGTGTTTCAGGGTTTGTACAATTGAATGAAAAACGTTCGTGGAAAGAACATGAAATCTGGTACAGTATTGGTGTACGAGCACAAAACTGGTATGTGACTGGTAATGGTATTTCTTCAAAAAATCAAACAACAATAAGTCCAAGAGCACAGTTTGCAATCAAACCCGATTGGTCTCAAGATATGTTATTTCGAATTTCAGGAGGTTGGTATTCACAACCCCCTTCCTATAGAGAGTTAAAAGATTATAATGGACAGTTGAATGTAAATGTAAAGGCACAAAAATCAATTCAATTTGTCTCTGGCATGGAATATAGTTTTCAGATGTGGGAGCGCCCTTTTAAGCTCACAACAGAAATCTATTATAAAGATTTAAGCAATATAAATGCCTACTCGATAGACAACGTAAGAATTAGATACAGAGCTGACAACAAGACTACTGGATATGCTAACGGAGTTGATCTGCGTTTAAATGGTGAATTTATTGCTGGAAGTGAAAGTTGGGTGAGTTTGGGGTATTTGAAAACAATGGAAAACATAGACAATCAAGGAAATATTGCACGTCCCTCCGATCAACGTTTAAAATTTGGTATTTTATTCCAAGACTACGTTCCAAATTTACCTGATTTAAAAGCCTATTTAAATTTAGTGTTCAATACCGGAGTCCCGGGAGGATCCCCTTCGTATTCGAACCCATACAAATTTCAAAACCGATTGCGCGATTATAAAAGGGCCGATTTAGGGGTGTCCTATGTGTTTACAAGCGCTAAAAAACAATTTAATACTGGATTACTATCAAATTTCAAAGAGTTAACTGCAGGCCTGGAACTCTTTAATATGTTTGATATTCAAAACGCAATTACAAATACTTGGGTTCGGGATGTATACTCCAAAACCCAATTTGGTGTTCCTAATTTTATGACCGGTAGAGTTTTAAATTTTAAAATAGGAATGAAATTTTAAAGAATAATAGCGACTAGCCTAAAATTTGCGCTGCATGCGCTTTCGTTTTTACTTTTGAAATAATGTCTTCTATAACACCATTTTCATCAATAACGAAGGTGGTACGGTGGATACCATCATATTCTTTTCCCATGAATTTTTTAGGTCCCCAAACGCCAAAAGCATTAATAACCGTTTTGTCTTCATCTGCCAATAAAGGAAAAGGAAGTTCGTGTTTATTAATCCAATTTTGTTGGCGTTTTGCAGCATCTGCACTGGCTCCCAAAACAGCATATCCTTTCGCTAAAAAAACATCATAATTGTCTCTTAAATCACACGCTTCGGCAGTACAACCTGGTGTACTTGCTTTTGGATAGAAAAATAAAACTAATTTTTTTCCAGCATAATCAGACAATTGTATGGTATTTCCTTTTTCATCCTTCGCTTCAAAATTTGGAGCGTTTTCCCCTATCTTTAATGTGGTCATATTTTTTATTTTAATGACAAAGATACAAAGTGATATAGTAATTATTCATTTAGAAATTAAAGTTTTACGTTAACTTTGTAACTTCAACCTTTTGAAACTTTGCAACCATAAAGAATGAACAAGTCAGAAAAAGTACAATTTGTAATAGACACCTTAGAAAAATTCTATCCAGAGATTCCAATTCCCTTAGATCATAAAGACCCTTATACATTATTGATTGCTGTTTTATTATCTGCACAATGTACAGACGTTCGGGTCAATAAAATAACACCACTTCTATTTGCGAAAGCAGACAATCCGTTTGATATGATTAAAATGTCTGTGGAAGAAATTAAAGAAATCATAAGACCTTGTGGGTTGTCTCCAATGAAATCGAAAGGTATTTATGGACTGTCTAAAATTATTATTGAAAAATACAATGGCGAAGTACCGCAATCTTTTGAAGGTTTAGAAGAACTTCCTGCCGTAGGACATAAAACGGCCAGCGTTGTTATGAGTCAGGCATTTGGCGTCCCTGCATTTCCGGTAGATACACATATTCACAGATTACTTTATCGTTGGAATTTAACCAATGGTAAAAACGTAGTTCAAACAGAAAAAGATGCAAAACGGTTGTTTCCAGAAGCAATTTGGAATGATTTGCATTTGCAAATTATTTGGTATGGTCGAGAATACTCTCCAGCAAGAGGTTGGGACTTAGAAAAAGACATCATTACCAAAACGATTGGAAGGAAATCGGTTTTAGATCCGTATCGCAAAAAATAACTTTATTTTACAATCATTCAAACATAAAAAAAAGTTCCAACAAATGTTGAAACTTTTTCAGGGTTTAATTCAAATTCAATTCAATGAAGTTTTTTGATTTGGTTTTTACAATGGTGAGTGCTTTGGAAAAATGAATCAAAAATTGAACTGTTTCTTGTTTGGGTTGCATTTGAATATCAAATGACTTTTTAGGGTAAAGTTGCATCATACATTTTTGTTTAATGGGTTCAATATAAACAAGTAACGGTGCTCTTTTACTTTTATTGCTAACTGACTAATATAATTTTATGTTTCTCTATTAATTTTCTCATATTCATTAAAGCATAACGCATTCTTCCTAAGGCGGTATTGATACTTACGCCCGTATTTTCGCTTATTTCCTTGAAACTCATATCTCTATACATTCGCATCATTAACACCTCTTTTTGTTCTTCTGGTAATTCTTCGATCAACTCTCTTACATCTGTATAAATTTGATCTTGAATCATTCTTTTCTCAGCATTTAAATTACCATCACCGATCACAGAAAAAATATCGAATTCATCCGTATTCTTAAAAGTTGGCATTCTGTTTGTTTTTCTGAAATGATCAATGACCAGATTGTGTGCAATTCGCATTACCCAAGGAAGAAATTTTCCTTCTTCGTTATAGTTTCCTTTTTTGAGTGTTCGGATTACTTTGATAAAGGTATCTTGAAAAACATCTTCAGCAATGTCTCTATTTAAAACTTTACTATAAATAAAGCTGTACAGACGTTGTTTGTGTCTTTTAATTAATTCTTCTAAGGAACTTTCGTTACCATTAATAAAATCACTGACTAAGGTACTATCTGGAGTTGAGTTTTTACGCATCATAAAATTACTTTTTAGAAAAGCATAGCACTTTTCGTTCTTATTAATATTTAATAATTAAAAGTAATTTTTTCGTATAAGCGTTTTATTTATTTGTAGTTAAGAAATCAAATATCTTTATTTTTATTCAATTTAGCAACTTTTTTAACAAATTTCATTTTATTTTATTTATTAAGACTTTGAAAAGTGGTATTTTTAACGCTTATATTTTTTGATTAATGAAAGCAGATATTTCTACGATAGACCCCAAACAAAACATCATTATTAAAGGAGCAAAACTTCATAATTTAAAAAATATTGATGTTGTAATTCCACGAAATAAGTTGGTGGTGATCACTGGGTTATCTGGCTCAGGAAAATCTTCATTGGCTTTTGACACCCTTTATGCAGAAGGCCAAAGACGCTATGTAGAAAGTTTAAGTTCATATGCGAGGCAGTTTTTAGGCAAATTGCACAAGCCAAAAGTAGATTATATAAAAGGAATCGCTCCAGCAATTGCTATCGAACAAAAAGTGAATTCTACAAATCCGCGTTCAACCGTTGGAACATCCACAGAAATTTATGATTATATAAAATTATTATTTGCCAGAATTGGAAAAACCTTCTCTCCAATTTCAGGAAACGAAGTGAAAAAAGATACGGTTTCCGATGTTCTAAATTTTGTAAAAAAATGCAACGTAAATACAAAGTTACTTTTATTAGCACCCATTGTTATTGAAGAAGGAAAAGATTTAAAAACTCTTTTGCAAGTTTTAGAACAACAAGGTTATGCACGTTTGAAATGGAAGGAAAAAGTAGTTAGAATCGGTAGTTTTGTTGTTGAAGAATATAAAAATGAAGCGTTATTTTTAGTGGTAGATAGAATTATTACCAAAGAGGATGAAGATTTTTATAACCGAATTGCAGACGCCATTCAAACTGCCTTTTTTGAAGGAAAAGGAATTTGTTTTATTGAAGATTTAGAAAATAAGAACACGACAGAATTTAGCAATAAATTTGATTTAGATGGGCTCTCTTTTTTAGAACCAAATACACATTTATTTAGTTTCAATAACCCTTATGGTGCTTGCCCTACCTGTGAAGGGTATGGTAATGTTGTAGGTGTTGATGAAAATTTAGTGATTCCAAATACAGGGCTATCCATTTATGATGATGCTATTTTCCCTTTTAAGACCCCTTCATTTATACATTATAAAGAAACCTTAGTAAGTGTTGCTTTTCAATTTGATATTCCAATTCACAAACCATGGTTTCAGTTGACCGACAAACAAAAAGAACTCGTTTGGAATGGGAATAAAAGTTTTCAAGGAATTCATCACTTTTTCACCGTTTTAGAAGAGAAAAGTTATAAAATTCAAAATCGGGTAATGCTTTCGCGCTATCGCGGAAAAACAAAATGTACTACCTGTCAAGGAAAACGACTGCGTCAGGAAACTGAATTTGTAAAAATTAACAACCAAACAATTTCAGATCTCGTAACGCTTCCTTTAGATGAATTGGGAGCATTTTTTATGAATATACAATTAGATAAATACGAACAGAAAATCGGGAAACGTTTATTAATTGAAATCAATAATCGCTTGCAGTTCCTAAATGATGTAGGGTTAAATTATTTAACAATCAATAGAACCTCAAATACTCTTTCAGGAGGAGAAAGTCAACGAATAAACTTAGCTACATCATTGGGAAGCTCCTTGGTTGGCTCTATGTATATTCTAGATGAACCAAGTATTGGTCTGCATCCAAAAGACACCGAAAGGTTGATTGGTGTATTAAAAGATTTACGAGATTTGGGCAATACTGTTGTTGTTGTAGAACATGATGAAGACATCATGAAAGAATCCGATTATATTATTGATATTGGTCCAGAGGCAGGAACTTTTGGCGGACATGTGGTCGCAGAAGGCACTTTTAAAGACATTTTAAAATCTGACTCTTTAACGGCTAAATACTTGAACGAAGATTTAAAAATTGAAATTCCAACAAAAAGAAGAAAATCAACCAATGTGATTAAAATTGTTGGTGCAAGAGAAAACAACCTTAAAAATATCGATGTTACAATTCCTCTAAATAGTTTAAGTGTAATTACAGGGGTTTCTGGCTCTGGTAAAAGTACGTTGGTGAAAAACATATTATATCCATCCTTGCAAAAAAAATTGACTGGATATGGAAATAAAATTGGCCAACTCACCAGTGTAACGGGAGACTTTGAGACCCTGAAAAATGTAGAATTTATTGATCAAAATCCTATTGGTCGCTCCTCACGTTCCAATCCTGTAACCTATATAAAAGCGTATGATGATATTCGTGCGTTGTTTTCGAATTCTAAATTATCAAAAATAAGAAACTACAAACCCAAACATTTTTCGTTCAATGTTGAGGGTGGGCGTTGCGAAGTTTGTAAAGGAGAAGGTGAAGTGACTATTGAAATGCAATTTATGGCAGATGTACATTTGGAATGTGACACGTGTGCTGGAAAACGATTTAAAAAAGAAGTTTTAGAAGTCACAGTTGATCAAAAGAACATTGATGATATACTAAATTTAACCATCGATGATGCCGTAGATTTTTTTACTGACAATGGTGAAAAGAAAATATCACAAAAACTAAAACCTTTACAAGATGTTGGCTTGGGCTATGTGAAGTTAGGACAATCCTCATCGACCCTTTCAGGTGGTGAAGCACAAAGGATTAAATTAGCGTCGTTTTTGGTAAAAGGAACAACAAAAGACAAAACCTTCTTTATTTTTGATGAACCAACAATAGGTTTACACTTTCATGATATTAAAAAATTATTAGCATCATTTGAAGCTTTAATTGCAAAAGGACATTCCATATTGGTTATTGAACACAATATAGAACTCATAAAATGCGCCGATTATATTATAGATTTAGGTTTGGACGGTGGAAAAAATGGGGGAACACTTATTTTTGAAGGAACTCCAGAGCAATTGGTGAAAAATAAAAAATCATATACCGCAAAGTACTTGAAAGAAAAGCTCAGTTCTTAATATGTTTGCTTAAACGAAACAACTAGATATACTGAAAAACCATTCAGAAAGAATCTATATGTACGAATTCTAAAGCAGTAGCTACGAATTCTAAAAAAGCTAAAATAGCAGCTTACATCTCCCCTACTTTTGAAGTGTATTAACATTTTAAAATCTAGAAAACATGAGAAAAGTAATCACAAAAATCGGAATTGTTTGTTCCTTTTTATTCCTAGCAATTCAATTAACGAGTTGTAATTATTCAACAGAAAAAGAAGTATCAACAGCAATTGAAGTGGCAGAAGCAATCGTTCCAACTGCGATGGTCTTAGAAGAAATTATATATAGAAACCCAATTGTATTTATTACGGGAATTGATAAAAAAAATGCACATTACTATGAAGATGCTCGAAGTTATTTTCAAGAGAAAGGATTCCAAATTATAGAGGATCAATACTCGGTAGAGGAAATTATTACCTGGTTAAACAATCATGAAAGCGACTATTATTTTGGTGACATTCACATTGTAAACAAAAGCAATCCCTATAAAGGTTTAAGTTTAGAAACGGTAATTAGAGGAGAAAAAGTAACTACAGAAACACTTCGAAAAAACATCACGCAAGGAAAACTGCCAAAATTAAATAAAGTCGTTGCAGAAAACTCTAAAATTATTTTTCATGCCGACGGACTCGGGAGTAATTCAGCATTGATGAAAACTATAAAAGATGCTTTTGTAACAGACATACCTACAAATATTGTAGCATCTCAGTATTTTACAATCTTTGGTGGAAACTACGCAGAACACTATTTAGCAAAGCCTTTTTATGTGTTTTATCCCACTGCAAATTCTCCAGGCAAAACAGATCTTTCAAAAGAGATTGCAAGAAAATACCCAGAAGAGCAAGAGATTCAGTGGTATGATGCATTAAATAATGAAAGTGAGAGATATGTCGGCGAAGCCTACACAACACAGTTTAATATTCCCGTAAAATATGAAATAGATTTCCATAATTCTGATGAGGAAATGCCAGTATTAACGACTCAAAAAGAGCTAGTGGAATATATAAAACAACACCAAGAAATACAGGCTGATTTTTCAAAAAATGGAATTGAATTAACGAAATTTAGATGGAGATGGACGGTAAAAAACAATGTATTAACTATTAAAGGAAAAACAACTGCTTTGTGTGTATTAAAACCATTGACAAAGCCTTATGGGGATCTAGAACATGTAAAACCAGATACCTCCAATTTAAGATTATATGCCATAAATTAAGAAAAAAATGAAGTTGGAATAGAAATTGTAGTTAAAGTAACTGTTCATTTTGGGCAGTTACTTTTTTCACGTAAGTTTGTTATGATGGGTTTAGTCAAAAATTTTATTACATTTTATCACAATACTAAAAAAGTAAATGTTCTTTTTTTAGTGCTTGGCCTTTTCTGTAGCTTGAATCTCATTGGTCAAAACAACACCAATCAAGAGTTTGTAATCATTAAAAATGCTCCAGAAACAACAATCACTTCAATTAAACAAGACCAAATTGGACATTTGTGGATGGCTACCCCGCAAGGACTAATTCAATTTGATGGCACAGAATTTTCACATTACAATGCAAAGAATAGTCTATTTACTAATTATGTGACCACGTTTTCCATAAAAAAAGACTCACTTTTCATTGGAACAAAAACACATCTATCGATAAAAGTGAACGCTACTTTTCATCATTTTAAAAGTAAAAAAATCAATAAAATAATTTTTGATAAAGGAATCACTTATGTTGCCACAGATGAAGGGCTTTATTATTTCAATAAAAATTATTTACACCCTATTGAAATAAATACGCAATTAGATTTTGCCAAAATAAACGATATTATTTTTCACAATGGTTCATTTTTTATTGCAAGCAATCACGGCTTTTGGAAGGTTGACCAACTCATCAACCCAAATAAGAGAATACGACTAAACTCAGAAACATATTCGATTCTTCTTCAAAATGGATCTGAATTAATTGCAGTTAAAAACACAAACACCATTGCTGTTTTTGATGGAAACAAAATAACACAAACAATAAAAACTATTTCCAAAATTACAAGTGTTACAAAAATTGAAAATGAAATTTGGATTACATCAAACAAGGAATCCATAGAAATTTTAGATGCCAATACGTATCTTTTTAAAAGAAAAATTAACAAATACAATAGTAAATTAAGCTCAGACTCAGTGTATGCTATATATGAAGATCTTCAAAAGAATAAATGGATTAGCACAAAAAATGAAGGGCTAATTAAATATAAAAACCCAATTGCTGAGCTACGAAAGCCAATTCTTTTTATAGTAGACATTCAAGTATCTTACGAAACATTAGACAGTATAAATCCAAATAATTTTGACGGTATTTTAAAATTAAAAGCAAAGCAATCAACAATTTCCTTCCAGTACAAAACCGTAAATTTATTGCATCCAAATAAGATTGAATATCGTTGGACACTAAATGCAAAAACTTCCAATTGGTCTCGTACTAATTCGATTGTTTTTCGAGATTTAAAACCCGGTAATTATACCTTTTCCGTTCAAGCTAGAGTTTTTGGAAGTCAAGAAAGTGAACACCGTATATTTACTTTTGTAATAGCTACTCCATTTTATAAAAAAACTTGGTTTCTAATAACATTCGGTGCTTTTTTGAGCTTTCTATTCATTGCGTTTACAATAAGATACATTCGAGTTTTAAAACGAAAAAACGAACAACAAATAGCATCCCTACAACTCAAAAACCATTTACTTTCTCTAGAACAGAAAGCCTTGCAGTTACAAATGAATCCACATTTTATTTTTAATGTTTTAAATGGAATTAAAGCTACCGGAAATGCTGGAAATAAAACTGAAATGAATGCAACTATTAGCAAATTTGCAACACTTTTACGAGCAATTTTAAACAATTCGAGAACAGAAGACGTTGCCTTACATGAAGAAATAAATACCTTAAAAAATTATGTTGAATTAGAACAAATGATACATTCGAAATCATTTGATTATGAGATTAAAACCCAATTAAAAGGTATTGATCCAGAAGAAATATTAATTCCATCAATGTTGTTACAGCCTTTTATAGAAAACAGTATTAAGCACGGCATTCAACCATTAAATAAAAAAGGCTTGATTGTACTTAAATTTGAAGTGAAATCTAGTTTTCTACACTGTACTATTGATGATAACGGTGTGGGTTTAGAACAATCAAAAACGAATAAAAAACAATATAAATCAGTTGCGATTACCGTGAACAGAGCCCGTATTGAAAATTTATCTGGCAAAAACTCATTTACAATTAAAGAATTAAAAGACAAAGAAAATACAATAGGGACGAGAGTATGGTTTAAAATTCCTTTAAAAACAGATTATTAAATGAAAAAATTAACTGCAATTTTAGTAGATGACATGCCAAATGCATTGGAAATGTTGGCCAATGACATTGCTAAAAACCATACAGAAATAGCAATTATTGGAACCGCAAATAGTGTGGTATCAGCGGCGAAATTATTGCAAAAAAAGCAACCTGATATTCTTTTTTTAGACATTATGCTGGGCGATGGGACGGGTTTTGATGTCTTAGAGATTTTTCCCAATTTATCTTCAAAAATTATTTTCGTGACTGCAAGTGACGCCTATGCAATTAAAGCCTTTAAGTTTGCAGCCATAGACTATATTTTGAAACCCTACACAGAGGAAGACTTAGCCAATGCTTTAGATAAGGCACAGCACCAAATACAACCCGATAATCATCAGTTAAGTGTTTTGCAGCAAACCGTAATGCAACCAAGCAACAAACCAGAAAAAATTTCACTCCATACAGCAGAAAAAATTGTTGTTGTAAATATTGAAGACATTATTCGATGTAAATCCGATAATAATTACACCACTTTTCATTTTATAAATGGCACTAAAATTTTGGTTTCTAAAACGTTGAAATACTATGCAGACCTCTTAAAAGAAGTCGATTTTATACGAGTGCACCAAAGTCACTTGGTCAACATCAAATACATTAAAGAATTTATAAAATCTGATGGCGGCTATCTCTTGCTGAAAGACAGTTCAAATGTGCCAGTTTCTGTTAGAAAACGAAATGAAGTGCTAAGCATTTTGAATTCTTTTTAAACGTTTCGCAGAAAAAAGGAATATATTGTTCAATAAGAGATTTTAAACTCTTTTTTTTTAACCCCTTTTTAAAAAGTATTAAAACGAGTATAACAAAAAAATCCTTCTCATAATGAGAAGGATTTTATTTTGGGTGGAAGACGGGATTCGAACCCGCGACCCTCGGTACCACAAAC
>TARA_B110000879_G_scaffold9331_1_pt1 | contig 17251 bp, 18 predicted proteins | sample TARA_B110000879 | Tara Oceans TARA_B110000879 (sample SAMEA4398094) | marine metagenome | biome: Polar Biome; feature: [SRF] surface water layer (ENVO:00010504); material: water (ENVO:00002006), including particulate matter (ENVO:01000060) such as... | depth 5 m
AGAAAAAAAGACAAAATAATTAACGACCCAATTTATGGCTTTGTAAAACTTGATAAAGGTATTATTACTGACTTAATTGACCACCCTTATTTTCAAAGATTACGAAAAATAGCTCAATTAGGACTTTCTTACCTAGTTTATCCTGGCGCTCATCATACTCGATTCCATCATGCAATTGGATGTATGCATCTTATGAACAAAGCTATTAATCAAATCAGAAATAAAGGGCATGAAATAAATGAGGCTGAAGCAGAAGCACTTAAAATTGCTATTCTTTTGCATGATATTGGTCATGGCCCTTTTTCACACGCACTAGAAAATTCTATAGCTTCAAATATTACTCACGAACACCTTTCCTTATTGTTTATGCAAAGATTAAACGATCAATATAATGGAAAATTATCTTTAGCTATTGAAATATTCAGAAACAATCATCCAAAGAAATTTTTGCATCAACTTGTATCTTCACAACTTGATATGGATCGCTTAGACTATTTAAAAAGAGATAGTTTTTTTACAGGAGTAACAGAAGGAAATATAGGTACTGAACGCATTATAAACATGTTAGATATAGTGAATGATAAATTAGTAGTGGAAGAAAAAGGAATCTATTCTATTGAAAAATTTTTAATCGCTAGAAGATTAATGTACTGGCAAGTTTATTTGCACAAAACAGTAGTATCAGCAGAAAGCATGCTAATAAAAGTGCTTCAAAGAGCAAAAGAATTGTTAAATGATGGGAAAAAAGTTCATACAAGCTACTACCTTGGGGAATTTTTGAAAAATAATTATACAATTTTAGATTTTGAAAACAATTCAAAACTGCTAAATGACTTCGCTGAATTAGATGATTTTGACATCTATTCCTCTTTAAAATACTGGAAAAATAATACTGATTTTGTTTTATCGTCGTTATCAAAGATGATACTTAATCGTAAATTATTAAAAATAAAAGTGCAAAATACAGCATTTAAAACATCTGAAATAGATAAAGAAATAGATATAGCTAGGCAGCATTACAATATTACTAAAGAAGAGACAGAATATTTTGTCTTCTCTGATAAAATCAGTAATAGCACCTATAATATTGAAAAAGCAAATATTAATATCTTAATGAAAAATACTGATGTTATTGACATTACTTCTGCTTCAGATCAATTTAATATTGATGCTTTAAAAAAAACAATAAATAAGTATTTCCTGTGTTATCCTAAATTGAAATAATCAGAGCTATAAAATAATTAAAATTATTAGATTTGCAATATGAAATTTACTGCTAAACAAATAGCTAAAATACTTAATGGTAAAATAGTAGGTAATTCTGAAGTTGAAGTAAATTCATTAGCCAAAATTGAAGATGGAAAGAAAGGAGATTTATGTTTTCTAGCAAATGAAAAATATACTCCTCATATTTACTCTACCCAGGCTTCAATTGTAATTGTTAATAATTCCTTCAATAATAAGATAGAGATAGCATCCACTTTAATAAAAGTTGAAGATGCTTATTCTTCTTTTAGTAAGTTACTTCAATTATACAATGAAACCCAATTTAATGAAGTAGGTCTTTCTGAAAAATCAGACATCAATAAAAACTGTTCAATTAGTAACAATGTATATATTGGAGCTTTTACATCTATTTCTGAAGGTGTTACTATTGGTGAAAATGTTAAAATTTACTCTAACTGTTATATCGGTAAAAATGTTATTATTGGAGATAATTCTATTATTTATCCAAATGTATCTATTTATCATAATTGCAAAATAGGAGAAAATAACATACTCCATTCTGGAGTAGTTATAGGATCAGATGGCTTTGGGTTCGCTCCTAATTCAGAAAATAATTACAATAAAATCAGTCAAATAGGAAATGTAATCACTAGTGATGATGTAGAAATTGGAGCCAATACGACTATTGACAGAGCAACTATGGGTTCAACAAAAATCGGTAAAGGAGTAAAATTAGATAACTTAATCCAAATAGCGCATAATGTTGAAATTGGTGATCATACTGTAATTGCAGCTCAAGTAGGAATTGCAGGCTCATCAAAAATCGGAAAAAACTGCATGATTGGTGGACAAACAGCAGTATCAGGACACCTTACAATTGCTGATGAAGTTAAAATTGCAGGACAAAGTGGTATAGCTAAAAGTATTAAACAAGTTGGGGAAATTGTTCAAGGCCCAATAGCATTTAACATTAAGGAATATCAACGTTCCTACATTATTTTTAAGAAATTACCAGATTTGTATAAAAAAATTAATACCATTAATAAACAAATAAATGGTTAAAGCAAATCAAAAAACCATAAAAAAAAGTGCTAATATATCAGGAGTTGGAATTCATACAGGAGTCTATACTAATTTAACTTTATTGCCTGCTAAGGCAAATACTGGAATCTGTTTCATTAGAACTGATTTAGAAGGAAAACCTACTATCCCAGCAAATGTAGATTATGTTTTTTCAACCGACAGAAGTACAAACTTAAAACTTAAAAACTCTGAGATACATACTGTTGAACATATACTTGCTGCAATTATATCAGAAGAAATTGATAATATTATAATTGAAGTTGATAATATAGAAATCCCAATTCTTGATGGGAGTTCAATTCAGTTTTGTGAATTAATATCAGCAGTAGGAATTCAGGAGCTATGCGAGAGAAAAAAATTCTTTGAAATAAAAAGAAAAATAAGTTTTACTGATCCTGATAGTGGGTCAAAATTCACAGCAACACCTGCTGATAATTACCAAATAGAAGTTGAAATTAATTACAACTCTAAAGTTTTAGAAATACAAACCTCAAAAATTGAGGATTTATCAGAATTTAGAGAACAAATTGCTTCTTCTCGTACATTTTGTTTTTTACATGAGTTAGAGCAATTAATAAAAAACGACTTGATTAAAGGAGGTGATTTAAATAATGCAATTGTTTTTGTAGAAGAAAAAATTTCAGATAAAAAACTAAATTTTCTTGCAAAGAAATTTAATAAAACCAATATAAAAGTAGAGGAAGGAGGAATACTCAATAATTTAAAACTAAGATTTAAAAACGAACCTGCTCGGCATAAATTACTAGATGTGATTGGTGATTTATCTCTTTTAGGCGTGCCTATAAAAGGTAAAATCACTGCATCAAAACCAGGACATAAAAATAATACAAAATTTACAAAATATTTAAAAACCATAATGATAGAAGAAAATAAAAAGATATCACCAGAAATTGATTTCAATACACAGCCCCTTTATGATAGAAAAAAAATAATGTCAATTTTACCTCATAGAGATCCATTTTTATTCATAGATGAAATAAGAGAATTAGGAAGTGATTTTATAGTTGGAACTAAATTCGTTACTGCTGGCGAAGATTATTTCAGAGGACATTTTCCTGGAGAACCAGTAATGCCCGGAGTTCTCCAATTAGAAACAATGGCACAGGCAGGTGGTGTCTTGATACTTAGTACCTTTAAAAATCCTGAAGATTATTTAACTTTCTTCATGAAAATTGACAATGCCAAGTTCAAACAAAAAGTAATTCCTGGAGACACTATCATTTTTAGGTTGAATTTAATCTCTCCTATAAGAAGAGGACTTTGTCATATGCATGGTAAAGGATTTGTTAACGGGAAAATTGTTGTTGAGGCTGATTTATTAGCACAAATAGCACCTAAAAAATAAACTATGATACAACCACTTTCATATGTTCATCCTAATTCCAAAATTGCAGAAAATGTTGTGATTGATCCTTTTGTTACTATAGGAAAAAATGTTGAAATAGGAAAAGGAACTTGGATTGGGTCTAATGTAACCATTATGGAAGGGGCGATAATTGGAGAAAATTGCAGAATTTTTCCTGGAGCAGTTATTGCAGGCATACCTCAAGATTTAAAGTTTGAAGGAGAAAAATCACTAGCTATTATAGGTGATAACACTACTGTTAGAGAGTGTGCTACAATAAACAGAGGAACATCAGTTACTGGAAAAACAATTATTGGAAAAAACTGTTTAATTATGGCTTATGCACACATTGCTCACGATTGTAATATTGGTGATAATTGTATCATTGTAAATAGTGTAGCCCTTGGTGGTCATGTAACAATAGGTGAATATGCTATTGTAGGAGGGCTTTCAGCAGTTCACCAATTTGTAAGTATTGGCAAACACTCTATGATTTCTGGAGGTTCATTAGTACGTAAGGATGTACCACCATTTGTAAAAGCAGCTCGTGAACCACTTTCATTTGTAGGGATTAATTCAATTGGATTAAGAAGAAGAGGTTTTACTAGTGAAAAAATACAAAACATACAAGATATATACAGAATATTGTATCAAAATAATAATAACAACACACAAGCATTATTGCAGATTGAAACCGAAATAAATACTTCTCCTGAGCGCGATGAAATTATCTCTTTTGCACAAAATTCAGGAAGGGGAATTATGAAAGGTTATAACCAAAAATAAAAAATATGGCAACTACAGCAGATATTAGAAACGGACTATGCATTAATCACAATGGAGAGCCTTGGAAGATTGAATCTTTTCAGCATGTCAAACCAGGAAAAGGACCTGCATTTGTACGCACTAAAATCAGAAATCTAAATACAGGAAGGCTTTTAGATAATACATTTACTTCTGGATTTAAAATTGATATTATTAGAATAGAAAATAGAAAATATCAGTTCCTTTATTTTGAAGGAGATGATTGTCACTTAATGAACAACGACGACTATGAGCAAATTATGTTAGCTAAGAATTTTATCGAGAATGTTCAATTTCTAAAAGAAGGTGAAAATGTAGAAGTTCTATTTCATGCTGATGAAGGAATGCCTTTATCTGCAACACTTCCATCTCATGTAGAATTAGAAATTTCTCATACTGAGCCTGGAATGAAAGGAAATACAGCAACCAATACATTTAAGCCTGCAACAACTGAGACAGGAGCAAGTATTAATGTACCTCTATTTATTAATGAAGGTGATAAAATAAAAATTGATACTGAAAAAGGAGCATATATAGAAAGAGTAAAACAATAGAAAATAATATGAGAAAACATAATTTTTCTGCAGGACCTTGCATTCTACCCCAAGAAGTTTTAAAACAAGCTTCAGATGCAATACTTAATTTTAATAATGATAATTTATCATTAATTGAAATTTCACACAGAAGCAAACCATTTATTGAAGTAATGGATAAGGCTATTGATTTAGTAAAAGAACTTTTAAAAATTCCAAAAGGTTATTCTGTTTTATTCTTACAAGGAGGAGCGAGTATGGAGTTTTTGATGGTTCCTTTAAACCTAATGAAAATTAATGGGAAAGCATCATATACTAATACTGGAGTTTGGGCTAAGAAAGCTATTGCAGAAGCACAAAAAATAGGTGATGTAATTGTTTTAGGAGACTCATCAGACACTAACTACAATTATATTAAGAAAGGATATAAAATCCCTATTGATTCAGATTACTTCCACTGTACATCAAACAACACTATTTATGGGACTCAGATGAAGGAGTTTCCTAACTCTCCTTCTATCATGGTTTGTGACATGAGTTCTGATATTTTTAGTAGAAAGGTTGATGTAAGTAAATTTGATATTATTTATGCTGGAGCACAAAAAAATATGGGTCCGGCGGGAACAACTTTAGTTATTGTAAAAGATGATATTTTAGGAAAAACTGGTAGAGATATACCAACTATGTTGGACTACAATACACACATTAACAAGGGAAGTATGTTCAACACACCTCCTGTTTTCCCAATTTATGTATCAATGCTTAACTTACAATGGCTAAAGAATCTAGGAGGAGTTGAAGCTATAGAAAAGCTAAATCAAGAAAAATCAGATTTATTATATTCAGAAATTGATAGGAATCCATTATTTGAAGGATCTGCGGCAAAGGAAGATCGTTCAAATATGAATGTTTGTTTCTTGCTAAAGGATAGTAGTAAAGAAGATGAATTTAATACTTTGTGGAATGCTGCAGGAATAAGTGGAATTAAAGGTCACAGATCGGTTGGAGGTTACAGGGCTTCAATGTATAATGCATTACCCATAGAAAGTGTAGAAGTATTAGTAGATATAATGAGAAATTTAGAAAAAAAAAAAGATGATTAATATATTAGCAAATGATGGAATCTCACAAGCTGGGATTGATGCTTTAACAGAAAAAGGTTTTAAAGTCATAACTGAAAAAGTAGCTCAAGAAAATTTGATAAATACTATAAATACAAAAAACTATGAAGTACTTTTAGTTAGAAGTGCAACAACTGTTCGCAAGGATTTAATTGATGCCTGTCCACATCTAAAATTAGTTGGGAGAGGTGGTGTTGGAATGGATAATATTGATGTTGAATATGCTAAAGAGAAAGGAATTAATGTAATTAATACACCTGCAGCTTCATCTTCTTCAGTAGCTGAACTTGTTTTTGCTCATCTTTTTGGAATGGTTCGTTTCTTATTTGATAGCAATCGTCAAATGCCAATGGTTGGTGATTCTGACTTTAAAAGCTTGAAAAAATCATATGCTAACGGAAGAGAATTATCAGGAAAAACTCTTGGAATTATTGGTTTTGGGCGTATAGGACAAGAAGTTGCAAAGAGAGCAATAGGCCTTGGAATGAAAATTATAGCTCATGATAAATTTATTGAGGAGGCTAACATAACATTAGACTTTTTTAATGGAGACAAAAAATCCTTTACTATTGAAACTGAAAGTTTAAAAGAAGTTCTAAAGAATTCTGATTTCATAACACTTCATGTACCTAAAATTGGTAAGAAATCTGTTATTGGGGCTGAAGAAATAGGACTGATGAAAACAGGTGCTGGAATTGTTAATGCCTCTAGGGGAGGTGTTATTGATGAAACAGCTTTAATGTTTGCTTTAGACAAAGAAAAACTAGCTTATGCTGGATTAGATGTTTTTGAAAATGAACCTAACCCTAGTATACACATTTGTATGCATAATGCAATATCTCTTACTCCTCACATTGGTGCAGCAACGTTAGAAGCACAAGATAGAATTGGCACAGAATTAGCTGATCAAATTTCTTCACATTTTAGCAAATAAAAATGGCAATCGTTAAACCTTTTAAAGCTATTCGCCCAACAAGAGACAAGGCAAGCCTAGTGGCAACACGTTCCTATTTATCTTATTCTGACGAAACTTTAAAAGAGAAATTAGAACATAATCCATTTACCTTCCTTCACATTATAAATCCTTATTATAAGGATGAAATTAAGAGAAAAGGGATAAAAAAATTTAAAGCAGTAAAAAGTAAATTTAATGATTTTAAAGAAGCCGGTTACTTAATAACTGAACCTGCTGAATCTTTTTATATATATCAGCAAAAAAATGAAAACAATACTTTTGAAGGCATTATTGGTGCTACAGCAGTTTCAGATTATTTAAAGGGAAATATAAAAAAACACGAACATACCATTACAGAAAGAGAGGAGATGTTTAAAAGCTACTTGAATACTACTGGTTTTAATGCAGAACCTGTTCTATTAAGTCATCAAAAAAATACAGACATCACTAATCTTATTCAAAAGCACAAATCAACTAGAGCTGAATATGAGTTTGCTACAACAAATAAAGCAGTGCATAGATTATGGCTGGTGAATAATACTGATGACATAAATACCATTACAAAATCATTTGCAACTATTGATAATTTGTATATTGCAGATGGGCATCACAGAATAGCTTCTTCCGCCCTTTTAGCTCAAAATAGCCCCAAAAAAAGTAGTCAATATTTTATGAGTTTTTTGATTGATGAAAATCAATTGAACATTTTAAATTTTAACCGGCTAATAAAAAACACTAACGGACTGACTTCACACGAATTTATTACTGAAATTGAAAAATCTTTTACTGTTGTAAATAAAGGGAGCATGCCTTATTCTCCAAGTTTAAAAGATGAAATCTGCATGTATATAAGAGGTGATTGGTTTTCATTAGTTGTATTACAATCACATGTTACACATGATTGTGTCAATAAATTAGACCCTGTAATATTATCAAACAATATATTAGCCCCAATACTCAATATTACTGATGAAAAAACTGATAAAAATATAAGCTTTGAATCAGGCACTACTCCCCTTTCAATAATTAAAAATAAAATAGATTCTGGAGAATACGCAGTAGCTTTTATCTTAAAACCAATCCCAATTTTATCTTTAAAAGAAGTAGCGGACAAGAACTTAAGTATGCCTCCAAAAAGCACATATATTAAACCAAAATTACGTTCAGGATTAACTATTTATTCACTAGAATAATGAGTATTAAAAAAAACCTCAATGATGTTCTAAAATCGCTTCCTAATTCAGTAACTTTAGTAGCAGTATCTAAAACAAAACCAAATTCAGCTTTATTAGAAGCATATCATTCTGGACAAAAGGCATTTGGCGAAAACAAAGTTCAGGAGATGGCGCAAAAAGCTAAAGAATTGCCTAAAGATATTATTTGGCACATGATAGGACACCTTCAAACAAATAAAGTAAAATTTATAGCTCCTTTTGTTTCCTTAATTCATGGTGTAGATTCAATTAAATTATTGAATGAAATTAATAAAAGAGCCGAGCAAAACAATAGAGTAATTGACTGCCTTTTACAAGTACATATAGCAACAGAAAGCAACAAATTTGGATTTGATATTACTGAAGTGAATGAAGCAATAAATAATGTTAAAGAATTCACTAATATTAAAATTGTTGGATTAATGGGAATGGCAACCCTTACAGACAACAAGCGCCAGGTAATAAAAGAATTTAACAGCCTTAAAACTTTATTTGAATCTGTAAAAGATGAAAATATCAGTATACTTTCTATGGGTATGAGCGGAGATTATCATTTAGCAATTGAACAAGGCAGTAACATGGTTAGAATAGGAAGTGCTATATTTGGGCACAGAAACAAATAAAATGAAAAAAATAATCAACACTCCAGATGCCCCAACTGTTATAGGACCTTATAGCCAAGCAATACTGAGTGGTAATACACTTTATTGTTCAGGCCTAATAGCAATAAATCCTGTAACAGGAAACTTAGTAACAGACAATATTAGTGCAGAAACTAATCAGGTAATGAAAAACATTTTGGCTGTACTAAAAGCAGCAGAGATGAATTTTGAGAATGTAGTGAAATGCTCAATATTCATGAAGGATATGAACGACTATGCAGCTATCAATGAAGTATATGCTAAAAGTTTTTCAAATAATACTCCAGCACGAGAGGCTGTACAGGTTTCAGTTTTACCCAAAAATGTCAATATAGAGATTTCGGTAATAGCCGTAAAATAATGGAATTAGCTCAACAAATAATTAAAGGAGATCGAACTGCGTTAGGTAAAGGGATTACTCTATTAGAAAGCACGTTACCAGAGCATGAAAAAAAATCACAAGAGTTACTAAAATTATGTTTACCCGATAGTGGAAAATCAATACGCGTTGGAATTACAGGCGTACCTGGAGTAGGAAAAAGTACCTTTATTGAATCCTTTGGGAAACTATTGACTAGTTATGGAAAGAAAGTAGCAGTTTTGGCTATTGACCCAACTAGTGAGCAAACAAAAGGAAGTATACTTGGAGATAAAAGTCGTATGCATGAATTAGCAGCTAATAAAAATGCATTTATACGTCCAAGCCCAACTAGTGGAACTTTGGGAGGAGTAGCAAAAAAAACAAAAGACAGTATAGTTTTGTGTGAGGCTGCTGGATATGATATTATTTTAATAGAAACCGTTGGCGTTGGACAAAGTGAAACTACTGTTAATAATTTGGTCGATTTCTTCTTACTACTAATGCTAGCAGGTGCTGGTGATGAGTTACAAGGAATTAAAAGAGGAATAATGGAACTAGCTGATGGACTTGTAATTAATAAAGCGGATGGAAATAATATTACAGATGCTAAAAATGCAGCACTATTCTACAAAAGAGCCTTACACCTATTCCCATGCATGGAAAATGGCTGGACTCCAAAAATTTCGGTTTGTTCTGCTATTGAAAATACAGGTATTAATAACATTTGGAACATGATAACTAATTATGATTCACAAATGAATGCTAGCGGATGGAAAAAGAAAAATAGAGAGAGACAGGATATCTACTGGCTTCATCATAGTATAAAAGAAGAACTAGGAAATAAAAAATACAAATTTCTTCTGACTGAAGGAAAAATTAAAATTCTAGAAAAGGAAATAATAAAAGGAAAAACTATTTATCAGCTTTTAACAGGATTATAGCTAATCAATAATCACTTTTTTCTACTGTTCCTCCTTTATTAGATGTAAAAAAGTAATATAATTAATAGTTTTTTCATTTTGTTAATATACAAAAAGCTTTATCAACTATTTTATAGCAAATAACTAGTAATACCTATATTTGCCCATTAAAGAATAATAACATAAAGAATGACAAAAGTATCTGACAGATTAAACAGATTAGCAGAATCAGCAACCTTAGCTATGGCACGCATGAGTAGAGAATTACAAGCTCAAGGTAATGATGTAATTGCCCTAAGCCTTGGAGAGCCAGATTTTGATACACCTGAATTTATAAAAGAAGCTGCAAAAAAAGCAATAGATGATAATTTTTCGCATTACACACCAGTACCTGGTTTACCAGAACTAAGAAATGCTATTTCTAAGAAATTTAAAAGAGATAATAATTTAGAATATACAGCTGATCAAATTGTAACTTCAACTGGAGCTAAACAATCCTTAGCAAATGTATGTTTGAGTTTATTGAACCCTGGTGATGAAGTGATTTTACCCTGTCCTTATTGGGTAAGTTATACTGAGATCATCAAGCTATCTGAAGGAGTTCCTGTTGAAGTTCCTTCAACTATTGCTACTGACTTTAAGGTTACTCCAGAACAGTTGGAAGCTGCAATTACACCAAGAACAAAACTATTAATGTTTAGTTCTCCTTGTAATCCAAGTGGAACCGTTTACACAAAAAAAGAATTAGAGGCTATAGCAAAAATGCTAGAAAAATATCCTGATATTTATGTTATTGCAGATGAAATTTATGAGCATATAAACTTTACTGAGGCACACTTTTCAATTGGAACAATTGCAAGTATGAAAGATAGAACAATAACCGTGAATGGAGTTTCTAAAGGATTCGCAATGACAGGATGGCGAGTTGGTTTTATTGGAGCGCCACATTGGGTAGCAAAAGCTTGTAATAAAATTCAAGGACAAATTACTTCCGCTACATGTGCAATAGCACAAAAAGCAGCTGAAGCAGCTATGCTTGCCAACCCAAAAGAAGTTACAGTTGAGATGAAAGCTACTTTCCTTAGAAGGAGAAATATGATTTTAAATGAACTGAATAGTATTAAAGGGATTAAATGTAATGTTCCTCAGGGAGCATTTTATGTATTCCCTGATATAAGCTTTTATTTTGGCAAGTCAGTGGGTAATATTACTATCAATAATGCAAATGATTTTTGTATGTATTTACTTAATACAGCTCATGTAGCATTTGTAGCAGGTGATGCTTTTGGGAATCCTGAATGCGTAAGAGTTTCTTATGCTGCAGCTGATGATAAGCTAATGCTGGCAATGTCAAGAATTAAAAAACAATTAGAAAAATTGAATTAATGGATTTCAATACATTATTTCAAGGATTTAATGAAAAAAAAGTTCTCATTGTAGGAGATTCAATGATTGATGCATACATGTGGGGAGAAATAAATCGCATATCTCCAGAAGCGCCTGTACCCGTTGTTGAAATAAAGAAACACGAAAACAGATTAGGAGGGGCAGCAAATGTTGCTCTTAACTTAAAATCTCTTGGTGCTAGTCCTATTTTGTGTTCTGTAATAGGAACTGATAAGGGAGGTGAGATTTTTCAAGAACTAATGCAAGAATCAAAACTTTCAACAGCAGGAATTCTTTGTGCCTTTAAAAGAAAAACAACAATAAAAACTAGAATAATTGCTGATAATAAACACCAATTACGCGTTGATGAAGAGCAAACCTTCCCTATTTTAGAGATAGAAGAATTCTTAAAACTTACTTTAAGTTTAATGAATGATGTTGATGTTATTATTTTACAGGATTACAATAAAGGAGTACTTACTCCAAAAATAATTGAAGGAGTAATAGATGCTGCAAATAAACGAGGAATACCTAGCATTGTTGACCCTAAAAATCTTAATTTTAATTCTTATAATAATTGTACAATATTCAAACCCAACTTAGCTGAAATAAAAGCAGGAATGAAGATTAATTTTGATACAAATAATATTAATAATATTGAGAAATCTACATTAAAACTAAGAAAAAAACTTTCTGCAAAAGGAGTTTTACTTACTTTATCAGAAAGAGGAATATGCATTAATTCTGAAAAGGAATTCAAGCATACTCCAGCTATTAAAAGAACTATTATTGATGTTTCTGGTGCTGGTGATACCGTTATTTCTGTAGCATCACTTTGCCTAGCCTCAAATATTGATTACACTAAGCTTTCTAAGCTTTCAAATTTAGCAGGAGGAATAGTATGCGAAGAGGTAGGAGTTGTTCCCATCAACAAAGAAAAATTACTTAAACAAGCTCTAAAACATAATTGTTAATGACGAAAGTAACCCCATATAAAAGCACAGAATCAAAAAAGAAACAAGTAACTAAAATGTTTGATAATATTGCTGGTAGTTATGACTTTCTGAATCATACATTATCATTGGGAATGGATAATGTTTGGCGTAAAACTGCTATTAAGAAGCTATGTATTAACACTTCAAAAATACTTGATATCGCTACAGGAACTGCTGATTTTGCTATTAGTGCTGCAAAATACACCAATGCTAATATTACTGGAATTGATATTTCTCAAGGAATGCTTGATGTTGGAGTTGAAAAAATATCTAAAAAAGGCCTTACAGATAGAATTCAATTACAATTAGCTGATTCGGAAAACTTACCTTTTCAGGAAAATAGTTATGATGGAATAACGGCTGGCTTTGGTGTGCGTAATTTCGAAAACTTAAACAAAGGACTTTCAGAAATGCATAGAACCCTTAAGCCAGGAGGTGTAGTTGCTATACTCGAACCTTCAGAGCCAACTTATTTTCCATTAAAACAGCTCTACAAACTATATTTCCATCATATTTTACCTTATATTGGAGGAATTATTTCAAAAGATAAAAATGCTTACAATTACTTGCCAGATTCAGTTTCTGCCTTTCCTTCAGGAAATGATTTTTTAATAGAACTTGATAAAGCAGGATTTAAAGAATCCAAACTCATTCCACTTACTTTTGGAATCGTTTCATTATATGTTGCAACAAAATAACATACATATCGTTTAGGGACTAAATGTATAAACAAATTAAATACTTTTTTATTATACTTTTATTTATCGGAGCTAGTAATTCTTATGCACAAAAAATTAAGAAACCACAAAATCTGGTTAGATATGATTTTCAGAAATTGCATTTTGGCTTCACTATTGGAATAAATGAACTTGATTTTAACATTAAGAAAAATAGTAATACGCTATCAAATGACAGCTTACTCACACTACTCTCTAATAGTCAAAAAGGATTTAATCTAGGTATAGTATCTAACCTAAGAATTGGGAAGTTTACCGACTTACGTTTTATTCCTACACTAGTTTTTGGAGAGAGAAATTTAAATTATGGTTTTATTGACAGCAATGGTGTAAGTGATGAAAGAGTTAAACGAATCGAATCTACTTTAATTGACTTCCCTATTTATATAAAATATAAATCTGCCAGATATAACAATTTCAGAACATATGTAATTGGGGGAGTAAAATACAGCATAGATGTTGCCTCACAAGACAAAATAAATGATGAAGGTCAAGAAATAGTAAAATTAAAGAAGAATGACTTAATGGGTGAAATTGGTTTTGGATTTGATTTTTATTTAGAATATTTCAAATTTTCCCCTCAAATAAAGCTATCATATGGAATATTAAATCTTCTTTCGAATGATGATACGGTTTATACCCAATCCATAAATCATTTAAGTACAAACGGATGGATGATTTCGTTTACATTTGAATAAAAAATATTGTAACAATCTCTTTTTTAATTTATTAACACTTAGCATAGGTTGTGATAATTACTATCTAATAAAAAAAAAGTTAATTTAAATGCAACACTAAGTTGAAAATTTTTATTATGTTAGCCATATGAATACGCTGTACAGCGTACTTATGTGGCTAACAATAAATAACAATAATATTTTATGGATAATTTTCTACTAGGATTTATTTTATCACTATCATATATAATTTGCATATTTATCATACAGTATTTTGGAATAGGAAGCAAAAAAAAATCTAGTAATTCCAATAATTGCTGTCCTGATTGCAGAAGCAATCTTACTAGAGTAAAAAGACTATCTAAAGATAAAATTAATTACTTCCTAACACTTGGAATAATTAATTGGAGACGCTATAGTTGCGAAAAATGCGGATGGCAAGGATTAAAATGGACTAAACCAAATGATTACAAAGGCAATTAAGAACAAAACTCATGCAATAATATTGAAGTAGCTATGGCTACATTCAATGACTCTGCATTATTCCCTATATTTTTAACTGACACCTTATTTGTAATATACATACTAATTGATTCGGATATACCATTGGCCTCATTTCCCATAATAATATGTGCCTGTCTAGGCAATTCTTGTTCTTTAACACCAACACCTTTCATATACGCTCCATATATTAACGTATCAATATCAGCTAAATAAGAAGTTAATTCTAAATACTTAATATTAAGCCTAAACAAAGAACCCATAGCTGATTGAACTACCTTAGGGTTATAACAATCTACCGTGCTTTTTGAGCAAATAAGTTGTGTAACACCAAACCAATCGCACATTCTAATAATCGTTCCTAAATTTCCAGGATCATTCACATTATCTAGCACCAAGGTAATTCCTGTATTTTTTTTAAGCTCTTGCTGGCTAATTTTAACAATGGCTAACACATTATTTGGTGAGATTAAGCTACTTATCTTTGATAATTCATCATTAGTAACCAATGTTATATCTGATTTTTGAGTACTATTTATTATTGAAAATTGTTTTGTTGCATATATATGTTCTATTTCAAATTTAGAGTGTAACAACTCATTTACAATCTTTTCTCCCTCAGCAACAAACAATTGTGCCTTTACTCTATTTTTTTTTATAGATAAACTCTTAATAAACTTTATCTGATTTTTTGAAATCACTTAATTAATTTTAATTATACTCAATAATATGAAATTATTAGAAAATTATGCTCAAATTCATAACAATCTTATAATTTTGCTATAACAAACTAAAACTTAAAATCTAATGTCAAAATTTGCAAAAGGAGTCTTAACAGGAGACCAATTAAAGGAAGTTTTTGTTGATGCAAAATTAAATAAATATGCGTTACCAGCTATAAATGTAAGTAATACAAGTACAGTAAATGCAGTATTGGAAACTGCTGCAGAACTTAACTCACCGGCAATAATTCAATTTTCAAATGGAGGATGTCAATTTTATGCAGGTAAAGGATTGTCTAATTCAGATGAAGAAGCTGCAATTGCTGGAGGAATTTCAGGCGCTGTTCATGTTCACCAAATGGCCGAACTTTATGGAGCAAGTATAATCTTACATACTGACCATGCTGCAAAAAAACTATTACCTTGGATTGATGGATTGTTAGATGCAGGTGAAGAGTTTTATGCTACACATGGAAAACCATTATACTCATCACACATGATTGATTTGTCAGAAGAGCCAATTGAAGAAAACATAGAGTTATGTAAAAAATATTTAAAAAGAATGAGTGCAATTGATATGACATTAGAAATTGAACTAGGAATCACAGGTGGCGAAGAAGATGGTATTGACAATACTGATGTTGATGTTTCAAAACTATACACTCAACCTGAGGAAGTAGCTTATGCATATGAAGAACTCATGAAAGTAAGCGATAAATTTACAATAGCAGCTGCTTTCGGAAATGTACATGGAGTTTATAAACCAGGAAATGTAGTTCTTACACCAAAAATATTAGACAATTCTCAAAAATTTATTGAAAAAAAATATAATACTGAGAAACAACCTATTAACTTTGTTTTTCATGGAGGATCAGGATCAAGTAAAGAAGAAATTACTGAAGCAATTGGTTATGGAGCAATCAAAATGAATATCGACACGGACTTACAATGGGGTTTCACTCAAGGAGTAAGAGATTACTTTTTAGTAAATAATGATTATGTTAAGACTCAAATCGGAAATCCTGAAGGTGAAGATAAACCTAATAAAAAATACTATGACCCCAGAGCCTATAATAGAGCTGGTGAATTAACATTTAAAGCTAGATTAACTCAATCATTTAATGATTTAAATAACATAAATACAAACGCATAATTATGGGTTGGTTTAAAAGAATAAAAGAGGGAATCACTACTTCTACACACGAAAAAAAAGAAACTCCAGATGGACTATGGAGTAAGTGTCCTAAATGTAAAAAAATAGTTACAACAGAAGAACATAAAAAAAATCTTCATTGCTGCATCAACTGCAATTACCACAGTAGAATAGGTTCAATCGAATATTTTGAAATTTTATTTGACAATAATAAATTTATAGAATTAGATATTGAAATGAATTCCTTAGACCCTTTAAAATTTAAGGATAAAAAGAAATACCCTGACAGGATAAAAGCGATGCAAAAAAAGACAGGTTTAAAAGATGCTGTAAAAACTGCACATGGAAAAATTAAAGGAGAAACAGTTGTTATTGCAGCAATGGATTTTGCATTTATTGGCGGCTCGATGGGCTCAGTTGTTGGTGAAAAAATTGCAAGAGCAATTGATTTTGCACGAAAAAATAGACACCCAATGCTTATAATATCCAAATCAGGAGGTGCAAGAATGATGGAAGCGGGTATTTCCTTAATGCAGTTGGCAAAAACATCAGCTAAACTAGCTCAACTAAGTAAATCTGGATTACCTTACATATCATTATGCACAGACCCTACATTTGGTGGCGCCACTGCCTCATTTTCTATGCTAGGAGATATGAATATTGCTGAACCTAATGCATTAATTGGTTTCGCAGGCCCTAGAGTAGTAAAAGAAACTATTGGTAAAGATTTACCTGAAGGATTTCAAACATCCGAGTTTTTACAAGAACATGGATTTCTTGACTTTATAATAGACAGAAAAGAACTAAAAGAAAAACTGGCTCAACTATTCAGAATTATTAAAAAATAAATTCTAT
>TARA_B110000879_G_scaffold57401_1_pt1 | contig 16978 bp, 27 predicted proteins | sample TARA_B110000879 | Tara Oceans TARA_B110000879 (sample SAMEA4398094) | marine metagenome | biome: Polar Biome; feature: [SRF] surface water layer (ENVO:00010504); material: water (ENVO:00002006), including particulate matter (ENVO:01000060) such as... | depth 5 m
TGTGTTTGCAGTACCAGCACCAATGGTGAATGACCAAGATGTGGCGGCTGGTGCAGTATATGTTAGCACAAGTTTATCACTGGTGTCTTTGCTAGCTACCAGTCCTGTAATCGCCGCATCATTGATGTCAGCTATAACTGCGTTTAAACTTAGGCCAGTTGTGCCCAATGTAATAGTAGTACCGCCTAGTATTACTGTTGGTGTACCAGTAATAACTGGAGTGGCTTTTGTGCCAGTAATAACAATCACTGGTGTACTTTCTGTCATTGTAGTGCCATCGTCCACTGTCACACTGTAGAGACCAGCGTCACTGGCAACGATAACTTTACGCATAACTGAATTAACTTCGTCAAAGATATTAAGTTGGCTCCTGGCATGGCTACGGGCCTGTGTTTTGTTTAATTGATATGTCATAATCCTAGATCCTTTTTAGCCTGCTTTTGAGCATCTTTTGTAACTTTGCTTTTTTCTCTTGTTCGTGTTTTTAAATCCGCGGCACGTGTCATATCTGCGCCGCGAATTTGAATTGTTTCGCTGTTAGCATTAGCAACTATCGGCAAGCCGTTTAGTGTTGAGAAAAGGCTGTTCTTGTTAATACTGAACCCTTGGTTTTGGAGATCGAGTATAAGTTGATCAGTATCAACTGTGTTAAGCCCCTCCGCACCAATGGCTGTTAGAAGTGTTACAATAGTATCTTCTAATTCGCCTTCATAATTACTTTCTACTAACTGCTTAACTCTCATATCATTTTGACCTAAACTGTGCTAGTGCGCCTTCAAGATCAGCACGACTTACTTCGCCATTCTCGTTAACTTTTGATTGTAGGTCTTCCAGCATTGAGTCAAACACATCAGCTGATTCAGCTTTTAGTTCACGCCCTTCTGGCTCATCAACACCCACAGCAGCATCATCGCCACCAAATGCATCATCGTCTGGTGCATCAGCATCCATGCCAGTCATGTCAACATCATCAACACCAATATCGGCGGCTGGCATTTCCATGTCAACTGCTGGTGCTATGCCCTGTGCGCCTAAGATAGCATTTTCAACTGCTTCTTTAGTGGCTTTAACAGTGTCTAACAATCCGCCCAGTGCAGTATCAGCAGCATTATTAAATGCTTCTGCTTGTTCCATACCCAGTTCTGCTTTCATAGCATCCACTAGTGGAATAAGGTCTTGCACTTGCATCTCTGCAACACGCTCTACCATTTTCTGTAGCTCGTCGTTCATTTCTTGTGCGGCTAAAATAACCTTTGCACCTTCAACTGCTTCGTCATCTACAGCTTCACTAACATAATCTGTTAGTTCAGTTTGTACTGGTGCTGGTGTCCATAATTTAAGGCTTTCAGCAATCATATGTAACCGAGCGTACTCTTTTGAGTCTTCGGTTACTTTCATTTTAGTTGTTGTGCTAGTAATAATGTCTGCGACTTTTGTTGCAGTCATTGCACTCATATCAAGTTCGTAGCCGTGGTTCTCTTTCAAGTACCGCTGCATTTTTCCGAACTTGGTCTCATTTGTTTCAAAATCTTGTAAAAACATGGTTCGATCTCCGTTTAGTTTACTGTATTTATAGAGTTTCTAGAATTTTCTCTTTAGTATTTTTTAATTTACCCAATACATTACTGTACTTGGCTTCAAACACATCACGCTTTGAATTATCATCGCTAATATGCTTTAGTTTTTGCTTATAATGATAAGCTTCGCGGATATAACTATCGTAGTTATTATCCATTGATTGTATTGAAGCACAATCAGTAGTTCTCTTGTTGAACATTAATCTTTTTGCAATACTCATGGCACTTTCAAATAGACTTAGGTCACGATAAAGTACCTCATCGCATTCTGTATCAACAATAGTATAGTAATTCTTTTTTAGTCCATCCATGTTGACCTTTTCAACAACAATGTTGAAATTCCCCACACTTACACCAGTTTGTGTCCGATGTGTGTTGAGTGCCAAATATGTGTCGGCACAGGTACTGCTTTCTGCGATCATTTGTCTAGCACTGTCAGTTGTGACGGTTTCTAGACGGCGCAAGAGTGCAGCCATTATTTCTGTATTGCTGTAGTCAATTTTCATGATATTAACCTATTAGTGTTTCTAGTATAAAATGTTTTACCTTCCCTAACATGTAGGTTTAGGATGCCTTTTTTACACAGCGTTTTTGCCATGTATCGTTCACGTTCGTTTAAATTATCTTTGTACACTTTGGGTTCAGTATATGTGTCAAGCCAAACGCCTTCTTGTAGTGTAACAAATGTTTCGATGCCGCCGCTTACGATAACTGTTCTCATCTGATGCCTGCCTTCTTTTTTAAGTCTGCAAGCTCAGCTTCACGATCTACAATCTCAGCTTCAGCGTCTGAATTATCGTCTTGTCCAATTTCATCTGCGCCACCTGTTGCAGTTTTGTTTCCGCCAGCAACTGGTTTTGTCATTGATGTCGACGCAGTTGTTCCGCCAGTTTTTTGTGCTGTGGGCCTAGTTGTTGCGGCACTTTGTAGTCCACTCCGTCCAGGCAAGCTGTATTCTTCCAAGCTCATATGTTTACTTATGATGTCGCGAATTGCTTCTTCGTTGTGGTCATCTAATGCCGTGTCTAATTCCAACACATCACTGAGTCCAAGTTTATCAGTAAGTGTACGAGCTTCTTCGTCACTTAAATCCATTACTAGTACATCTTTTAACATCGCCTTTATGGCTAAATGCATCTGATGTCCGTATTGTTCCATACCTTCAAATATTTTCATCTTCTATTCAACTTTGCTACCATTCTACTGGCTGGGTTAAACTTCTTAGTTCTTTTTGCCTTACGTGCCATACGGGCACCTTTCATTGCTTTTGTTCGTTTTAGTGTAAAACGCTTTTTTAAGTCTATTGGAGCATTGCATTGCGTTGGGCTAGCAACAACTCTGCCTTTACGTTTACCAACTGTACAGCGATATTTACGGGTCAAGCTCTTTCCAGTACGGGCCCAAACTAGTTTGGCCTCTAATACTGTAGATGTGCTTGTGCTTTCATATAGTTCGGTTAATTGCATAGAAAAAAACTCCTTGCATATATTTATCTTTATGACAAATTACAAGGAGTTTTATAGAAAGGCCATTAGGACCACTACGATAGTTCCCAATAAACCACTGATAACTGTACCAGCAGCCATAATAATTACTTTATTGCTACTTTGATGTTGCTTTATATTTTCTTCGCGCATTTCGGCGACGACAGTTGCCAGACGGTCAAGACCATCTCCAACTCTATTAACTTTTTCTTCCAACACTCTATATCTCTCTTCACAAAGGTCTACATGTGCTTCAAGGTTTTCTCTTTCCAGTTGTGACATTTCTCTTACCTATTTTGTCTTCATTGACTAATATCAATGTTACAATAGTGTGAGTATTGTTATTTTGGCCTTTTGTTAACGGAGGCTAGTGACCGACTCCGTATTCTGTTGCCTATGAAAGTGTGCCTATTCGCTTAGCCGAAAGGGAATCAATCCCTTACACCTATTTATAGGTGTTCGGCGAATAATTAAACTACTAGATATTGTATTAGATTACATCATTACGGACAAAGTATAAATTTTTCTTTGCAGCATTACTTGTATCAAATTGCTTGGGGGTAATTGTAGCTGTATCATCTAATGATGTTGTGATTGCAACATTGTTACAATCCTGTACCAAATGGTATGTGAGATCTGCGTCTTTAGCCCAGGCACCTTTGTACTCAGTGGCAAATTTTACAAGCCACATAGTCTGGTTTCCAGTATAGTCAGTACCAAAACTATAGTCGGCCATCGCCTGTGATGTGCGTTTAGTTACACTACTGATAATTGCTTGGGCTCTTAGTCCCAATGTTTGTAATAATACATTTAAATTTTGTGCTTGGTTGTATCCGTCGACATCTGCGTCATTTGGGTCTGAAATTGAACTATCAGTTACATCAACTAGCGAGTATGCTGTGAAAAATTCTAGATCTCCAGTTAGCATTTCGCCTGGTCTGCTAGTACCATTTCGTTGTATGGTCATAATAATCTCCTATTAATATTCATATTATACTAAGCCCTTGCCAATGCTTCGGCCTACTTGAAAACCTGCATAGCCTGCGGCGCCCAGGGCGGCGGCTTGTGCAATGGTGTTCATGCTCTTGCTCTTTGGTTTTTCGGCGTTGTGTGCATTACGAATTTCTAGTTTCTTCGTACGTGCATAATCCTGTAGGAACCCAAACAATTCACTTCTACGTGCATGTGTTCTATAAAACTGTAGTAGGCGTGTAACTACCAATGCTCGCTGTGTTGCGTTAATTCGTGGCCAATCCTGGGCAAGTCTACGTATACTACGATAATTACTGTTGGTAATAAAAAACTTACGTTCAATTAGTTGTAGTGACTGTCTTGCCTGTGGCGCAGTTGTTGCGTTCTGTTTCATTGTGTTTAGGAATGTCTTAATAATTTGTTCCGGAAACTTAATACGCTGTAGCAATGCATCGTCTGTGCTGTCTCCAGCCATGGTGTCTGCATCTCTTGCCTGGATTAAATGTAGTGCTACATATAAATCCGTGCCACTCTGACGATAGCTTCTAAACCCACCATACATCATAGTCTTGTTTGCATATTTAACAGCAATTGGCGCCATGTCGAATTCATTATACAATATCCAAAGTGTAATCATATCTAAAAATGCATGATCCACAATTTCACGTGCATTGCTGCGTTGTATTTGTTGGCGTGTACGATACTGGCGACTTTCATTCAAGTCACTAATAAAACTATACTGTGATTTTTTGGGTTCACTCATAGTATGACCGCCTTCGATCTCTGCCCATTGTTTTGCTGTATACTTTTCCATACTAATATTTATCCGTTATTTTTTTACCTTGTTTAGGTTAGCGGCACTAAAGCCACTACGGTTAACAAGTTTCGCATCGCCGTTACCAATAACATAACCTTCTCCGCCACGTTGCCCATCTGTATAGGCCTCAACGTCTGCATCTTGGTTATCAAGTTGTTGGATAACATCATTCTTTGTTTGCATTATAGCAGTTATTAAATCAAACATTCCTTTAAACGCCGCTGGGTCAGTTTCAATATGCTGACGAAGGCGATCCTGTTTAACATTTGTTACCTTACTACCACTTAACCAATCAATAAACTCACCAGCTAGGTTATCCAAGCTGCGAGTTTTGGTTTTGTGGTTTATGTAACTGTATAATATTTTACTAAAGTCAGTAATTTTAAGTTGCTTTACTGTTTCAGCATTGAGTAATTTATCAATGCCTGCGCCATGGCGTTGTAGCAATGACTCAGCAGTTGCAAAAATCTTTTGATCAATCTTTGGAGGCTGTTGTGCTGTTACAGGAGGCATTACCAATAATGCACCCTCTGTTAGCTCATTTGCATCAGCACGACTCTTGTTGCCGTCTAGATCAATCTTCATGTGGATAACAACACCAGCAGTACTGCTGGCAATACGCTTGCCAATCTCACTATCTGATTTAACACGATATACAACCATCTGTGGTTTAAACACAAAGTCGCCGTCATCTACTTGTGGGCGAGTATAATACAACAAGTCGCCCCACATAAATCCACGGAAGTTGGCTGGTGTTGCACTTTCAAATACTTTAAATGCATTGCCCATAGCCGCTGCAAACGCTTTACGACCATCGTCTGGTGCTTCTTTACCACGGCTCAGCAACATGTTTTGTAAGGCTTGTGGTGTTTTTACTTTACCATCATAGCCTTTTGCGCCAAATCCACTTTTGTCTGTGAGTATAAATTCACCACGTTCGTCACGCCCAAAGATAACAGCTGGACTTCCGTCCCACTTAACTGTGATTGCTTTTGGGTTGCTTTGAATGTTTTCCAGCGTGTCTAGTGCTTGACGAGCGCCTGCACTACCACCCCACAGCACTTTGTCTTCCAAATGGTGAATACGAGCTTCAGCATTTTCCACTAGTGGCTTTTTATTTTCTGTTATTAGTTCACGAAATTTCATCTGGGACACCTATATCTTGTACTGCATGGTTAGATTTAAAATCATCTAAAATTTGCTTTATTGCTTCGCCTTTGTATGACTTTTTTAAAGCACTTAATAGTGTCTCGAAACTATACAAGTCTTGACCGTTTGTCAAGCCTAATTGTTTAGCAATTGCATCCGGCTCTCTAATAGGCTGACTAATAGGAGTGTCAATTTTTGCTTTAGTGTAGCCGTTGCCGTCTTTTCGCGGCTTTGGCTCTCGCTTAATACGTACTAGACCATCTGTCGGGCTCCAAATCCATCGTTCTTGTACCAGTGGACGGCCATCTTCTATTTTTTCATCTCCTACTACCACGTCTTTCCTGCCCGCAATAGTGGCAATCATGATGTTCCGGAAAACACCCTTATACTTGCTGTCTTTTTCATGTGGTGAGTGATAATAAGTTTTCATCCAACCTGGATCGCCTGGCATGAAATCTATCTGTACGTAACCAGTACGTTCAAGACCACTACGTTGTTTGTTTACATCGTAACCTATAATAGGAACACTGGTCATAAACACACTGCTTTTTCTTACTTCTGATGTGCTTGGTGCTGCTTGTAATTTTTTAGCAAAGTCTGCCATCTCCTCAGGCTTCAAATTAATAGCAATGTCAATATCGCCACTAAATTCTTTCTTACCCACACTGCCCAATACAAAATCACGAAGGTTTAATCCCAGTTCTTTTTCTAATTGGCGTAGGGTTGGTTCTATTTCGCTGATGTGTATTGCACCAACACCAGGCATAGCGCCGCCCTCATGTAAGTCACGACCACGAAGGCGTGATTTACGATGCGGTCCACGATGTCTTTTGTTTAATGGGTTACTTCCCAGTATGTCTTTTACTTTCATTGGCTTTCCTGATTCCACGACGGAATTTCATTTCGTCTTGAGTTCGAATACTATTAATAAAACGCTTCGTAAGATCAGCACTAGTATCTGCATCATAAGTTTCATTGATCAATTTGATAAGGTTGCTGGCACTTGCAATAACGTTGTCCGCTGTATTTTCTACAATATAACGGCGATCACGCTGATCACTTATGCTGTTAATCTCATCAAGGATGCTTCTAGTACGTTTTTTCATAATACTCTGCCCTTTTGTTAATGGTATTTAGCTGAAATAGATAATTAGTATTGAAGGAGACAATAATGTCAAAAGGCGCAGAAGATATTCGTTCTATCATTGATAGACTCCATGATTTAAAAGAAAATAACGATGGCATGGATAATGCACAGTTGAGTAAACTTATGATATTGGCCAACGATGGGTTAGTAGCAGAAGAAGATGTTCGATTTGTGCGATCGGCAATGAAGACTATGGACGCTGGACGTTTGCCATCTCCACAACAACGTGAAGTTTTGATGACCATGCTGGGCACCCTCGCTGAATTAATTACCAGCGACATGAGCATGTACCAGAGAATACGCACACAGATGAAAAAACAGGAACAACCGGAGGATAAGGAATAATTACTCAGCACGTTTAAGTATACTACGCAGTCTATCAGTATTATCTACAGCATTTTCAACAATATTATTTGCTTGAGACTTGCCTACTGAATCATTCATGCTTCCGTTCTGCCGTTTGAGCTTGTCATAAATGGCACTTGTTCCGCCGCTATCTGCATCGGCCGCATCTTCATCTAAGTCAGTTATTCTTAGTGTTTCAATATTAAAATCTAGATCAAGTTTACTACCAACTCCACTACTACTACGAGTTTTCATAAATTGTATCTGTGCTCTGCCACGTTCACGCATTGCCCTACTAGTAAAGATGCCAATAACATTATCTGCTGTATTAATTTTACTAATACCACCTGCAATGTGACTGTGATCAAACTCAACCTCATCAACACTGCCACGGTTCAACTGCGATGCTGTCACAAACAGTATGTTTAGCTCAATAGCTAAGTTACGTAACTCTTCACTTACATATTTGTCTTTAATAAACTGGTCACTTGGGTTAACTTTAACTGTAACTGGCATCATCAAGTCCAAATAATCAACCAACAGTGCATCAATTTTTACACCCATCTGAATTTGTACTTCTTTAACATACGCTTTGATGTCGTTAATAGTACTACCATTTGGCATTTGTATAGTCTGAATGAGTCCAGCTTTTTTGCCTTTCATTTTAACTTTAAGTGCCGCATCATCTGCATTACGCATAACGTCTCTGGTACTCATGCCTGTTACCATAGCATCAATACGCATGCCACACAGTTCTTCACTAAGTTCCAAACTGATGTACACTACATTTTTACCTGCTAAACTCCAGTTAAGTGCCATGTTCTGCATAAACAAACTTTTACCAGATCCACTACCACCTGCAAAGATGTTTAGTTCGCCTGGATTAAATCCACCATACAGTATTTGATCCATTGTTTTCCAACCAGTACTGTTTTGTCCACGGCTGTCTTTAATACGCTGTATACGTCCTAGCGGATCTTCCCAATAGTTTGAGCCAAGTTCCTTTGCAAGTCCAATTCCAACTGCTTCTTTAATCATCATTTCAACAGCACCAAACTCACCCTTTTCCAGTTTGTCTGTGCTTGCTAAAATTGCCTTCTCTAATCCTTTGTGTTTGCAAAACTTCTCAAACTCATCTAAAAACCAATCCTGATGTGCCTGTGTATTCTCTCGCAAATCTTGCAACTCCACAACACCCTTGACTTTCATCTGTTCAAGTGTTGGCAAGTCGCCGTATTTTTCCACGTGCTCTTGCATAAAGCGAACGCCACCACGTAGACTACGATCAAAGTATTCTGAATCAATGATAGCGTTACATCGGACAAATAGTTCTTTGTCTGCTTGTAAAAACTCAAGATACAGTTTTTGTAAATCTATTCCATACTCTTCTGCCATTAACTTACTTCACCTTTTAATTTTGCTTCAACGAATTCATTGTGCGTGTATATTGATTGCTCTAATAATCGCTTTTCAACTCCACGCAATGATGCCCATGTTTCGTATATTATATACGATTTCATCCAAATAAGCGAGCCTAAAATTGAACGTTTTGGTGTCCATGCAAACTCTTCTCGATGTGATTTTACGTCAGGTGTGACTTCAAATGTTCTCAAATAATCCACCTCATGCAATGGTTCATGGGAATGTCCCCAATTGTGGGACGTTCTGCCACGTTTCACCGAAAATTATCATCATCAAAGTTGTAATTGCCAAATTGGTCTGATGAGTAATACGGATTGTTAAACATTGGGTCGTCTTCGCCGGTAACACTTGTAATTTCTGGAACAAAATGCATTAGTGTGCTTTCAACACCTTGCTTTAATGTTGCCATACTACTAGCACACCCACTGCAACTTCCGCTGAGTTGTGTACTTAAAATACCAGTTTCTAAGTCAAAGTCAAGTATGTTTACCTGCCCACCATGCTGTGCTACATTTGGTGTCACATATTCGTCCATAACTTCTGTAATCTGTGCTAAAATTTCTTCTTTAGTTCTCATAACTGCTCTCCTCGATTATATTTGTTTTGCAGATTATTTGCAATAGGTTTTTCCCATTATTTCTGCTTTAGTTGGGTTTGATATACTGAAGTCTAAAATACTCTTTATTGTAAATAACTTACCATACTTTCGTACAGCATCGTTAGCATCTTTAACATCGTTATCCCAAGGCGGAAAACTTACTTCCCATCCACGGGCAATAGCTTGCATAACAAGTTTCATGCCTGCGGCATCTGCATCTGGCAATACTATGTTTCTGTTGCCTTGCAGTTCTATTATTTTACCTTGTTCAACACTCATGTTATTACTGCCAATGGCTACGCCATCAACTGCAACTGCATCTAACTGGCCCTCTGTTACAATAGTTATCCGTTTGTCACGCTGACGATCCAACCCAAACACAAAATCCTTGGGCTGTTGCACATAATATTTTGTTGTTTCTTTATTTGGAACATCACCAACCCAACGTGCCGTATACCCTACAATGTCTCCTTTGTAGCGAAACGGCAGTATTACTCTATTACGAAAGTGACTAAACGTACTATAATGCCAATCAGTCCAGTTATCTAATCCACGATCAACTAAAAATTCACATGCGGCGACAAACCGTTCCACACTCACATCATCTAACTCACCCACTGGATAGTTTTTAATTGGAGCAGCATCTTTGGGTAGTTCAAACAGTGGCCAGTCTATTATAACTGGTTGATCTTCTTTAGTTTTTTGTATGAATAATTCACTCGTGTCACGCTCACGCATTAGCTCTATTTGTAATCGATGGATATCGCTAGCGTCTGCACCCAGTGTACTGTATAACTGCTTCAGACGCCCGCTCAGTTGCTTACCAGGGCTCCAGCCAGTTGTGTACCCACAATTAAAGCAATTATACTGAAACTTATCATCTTCAAAGCGGAAGCCGCCTCGGCGTTTGGTATCAGGCCTGCCTTGTCCATTTGTAATACACATAGGACAATTGCCGCTGGTCCAACCGGAACCAGTGGACTTCCACGAAGGAGGCATCAGATTTTTGGTAAATTCGATAACGATATGCATACTACTATATTAACTTCTATATAGTATTTTGTCAATCGATCCTTTGATAATATTTAACTTTATTCTGACATACATGAAATTACCGTCAAATATGTAGGCATCAGTGCTTTGACTGTTGCTGGTGTTGTCTATCGCCACTGCACCAAAGATGTCAGTTATACTCTGAGGGTTAATTGCAAACCAATCGCTGTCTGTTGTTGGATTATTCAACAGTGTGCCTTGTATTTGAAAACTGCCAGTAAACCCACTGTGCTGTATGCTAAACGTATTTAATCCGTTTGCTGCACCAGATCTGTGTGCTGGTCCGGGCAATGGGCTAGAAACATACACTTTAGAAAAATAATTCGGAGCGCCTGTTGCGGTAATACTAGTGATTCCGCCACTGGCACTAATGGTGCCAACAGTAATTATACAATCGTGAGCTGGTGTATCACCGCCCAGGAATGTTCCTGCTATTGTAATTGTTTCGCCTACACTATATCCCACGCCGCCTGCGTCAATTCCAACACTGTAAGCTACGTTTGATTTGGTGATCCGCACTGCGGCATCACGGCCAGCACCAGTATATGTATACATGTTAGTAGCGTAATACGGATTAGCGCCAGTAAACTCAAAAGAATATAGAGATTGGTAGGTCACGTCAGCAGTTAGTGCCAATTCTTCTTGATACAGCAGCTTGGCCTCTGTACTTGCGGTGTTATCAGCTGGACCAACGTCATCAACTACTTCAGCCGTGTATGCATATCTGTAATTTTGGTCTGCATGCATGGCGTGAATCTGGTTGTTTGGATTGGTATAAGTAAGTAGTAGGTTGTAGAAGGCAGGTTCAAAACTGGCAATGTCGCCAGGTGAGATATGCAAGGTAACGACACCATTGTCGTAGTCTACAATTTTTAAGTTTTTACTGACAAGGACTGTATTATCTTTATCTTTGGTTATCTGAACTTTGATCGTTTTGTCGTGCAATTGCACAGGACTAGCGTCAAGCTCTTTAATAAAAAATGTGATAGTAGTGTCCACGCCCTTCAAAAGTTTGAAAGGTTTATAACTACTGGGTTGATTCCTCGTAGTTCCCGTTCGGGTTGTCAGAACGACATCACCTCGTTGGGTGTCTATGTATCCGGTGCCTTGTGCCATATGTAAATTCTCCAACACTATTTATTAAAAGATAAGTATTATTATGACGATAGAAAATCAATATCAAGAACTTTTAGAGCAGTTCCCATTTTTAACACTCGCCAGTTACGGCAACAATGAGTACGTAGGCATCATGCAAAATCAAGATAACAATGTTACCAGCATGTATATTTACGAACAAATTAAAGACTCACGTTTAAAGAAAGTCTTTCTCCAACTTGGAGAAGAGTGGTGGTGGGAAACCAATCGTAAGATTCCAATCAACATCATCATGGGCGGTCGTTTTAGAATATTTCGCGAGTCACTAGTTACGTTTACAAACAAAGATTTCGAAGTCCTTCATGGACCCAGTATCTGTTTACGTGACATTATGCAAAAGCGAGTAAAACGCAAAAACGTCCAGTTAATACGAAAAGTCAGCTAATTTAGCTGATAATATTTTCGATTATTCTTAATTCATCATGTATGTGACGCTCAACATACAGCATTAGTAATGCTGGGCGTTTATTGGGACTGTGATTTGGCGTGGCACTGTGTAGTACTCGTGGGTGCCAGATGAGCATTTCACCATAGTCCACTTGTGTGGCTGTACACTGCTCTCTAAAAAACTCATCATGTACGCCGTCGTAACAATCTTTGATGTCCCATTTAGTATTATGACTTCCTGCTACAAATGCAGTTCCGCCAGTGCGTGGGCCAAAGTTTTCACTTAGTGGAAGTAAACATTGTACACCTAAAAAATCATCTTCATCAGCAAAACTTTCATGCCTATACGGAGTATCAATATGTGGCCTAACTGTCTGATAGTTTGGATACGTTGTCACAATATCGCTGTGATATAATACTGGGTCGTTCAACAGCAACGCAATCTGTGGCATATAAAATTTATTACATGCATGCACTATGGGTGTTTCGCTTAATTCCTGACTCCAAGTGTTTGCCCATTGTATTCTACGTTTAGGAGTTTTGTCGTAATAGTTGCCGTGTACATCGTGTCCTCGATCAATATGCACTTGACTGGAGTTTACAAATGCACGATGTGCGTCTATTGTACTGCGTGGTATATTCTCTCTTACCTTACAAAAGCCATTGTGCCAAAATTCTTCCGTGTTAAAACTCATGTCAGAGTTTCTACCAACTGATTCATTTGCACAACTATAGCATGTGCATAGGCAACAGCATGGCTCTTTTTAAAATAATATGTTCCATCTGTTGGCGGTACCCATACGTCTGATTGTATCTTATCCCAACTACTGTCAACCAAATGTCGCTTTGCTGGTCGTATAATTGCCAGCACTGAAGCCAATTGTATAATGTTAGTGGGCTTTAATCTACGTAAAATGTCTCCGTGTCCTTTGACATGAAATAACATATCAGTAAACTCGTCATGTGTAAGCAGGTCCCATTGTGGCTCAATTGCCATTAACTCATCTAGTTGTTGTGGCGTTTTGATGTCTTTGTACAGACTTAGGTTAAGTATATCAAGTTTAAAAAAGCCACGATCTTCAGCTTCTTTGTGATCAATTGTGGCCATACCAGTAAACGGTTCACTGGGCATCTTGTGAAAGTACACACCAGTATTATGTTTAACAGTTTTGTTATTACGCTTAATAACTGCCACAGTATGTGGGAACAAATCTAGTACAAGGCGTCTATCAGCAGTGTCAATGTCAATGTCTGTTGCTGGAATCATCCGATTATCTCTCTTATAAATTTAACTTCCTGTGGAAATAGTTTCGTCTTGCGTACCCAAAAAGTTGGGTCCAATGTATCTGCAACCTGTTTAAGCATGTCATTTGGAATAGTATCCAACCATTTTTGTGCCTTGTCGCTACTGTAAATAATCCAAGGCGATATCTTTCCATTGCCAATGTGTATTACAATACTGTGTGGAGTAGCCTTGTCAAAGTAGTCGCTCCAGTGATGTCCACTTGTCTTACTCCATGCCTCAGCATGGATTACATATCGTTCCAACGCTCTATCAGCAGTTTCATTCTTACTGCTATCAGCCAAGTAACGATTGTATACACTGTCCTTGCACCAAGTGTCTAATTTAGTTTTGTTTATGGTAAGCCAACGTATATACGAGTGTGGATTAACTGCTCGTATATCCATTATGTATCTGCCAAATTTTACAAATGCACTATAGTATTGACTACCAGCAAAATCATCATATGTTTTGTCTTTTTTGCTTCCCATAGCAAGTTTGTACCAAAAATTGTAAGCATCATATCCTGCTACCACGTGCTTTTCTCTTTGATTAAGAGATCTGCGTTTACGCTCGCACATGTGTACAGCAAGGCTGTTCTCACGTTTAAAACTTTTCTTACAATACTCACATGTATACATTATTTAAATAATGCCTTTATATCCTTATCTGTCATGCCGGCTGACATGGCTAGACTTTTTAATTCAGTCTTGGGGCTCTCTAACAGTATGTCCAGTTCATCGTCGTTAATGCCTGGGTAAAGTGTTAGTAGCCACTCTGATACTTTGTTCTTTTTCTGTCGCTTGCCTGGCGGTATCCAAGGATGATATTGACCTTTGCCAATGCCAACCACTTGCAATAGCCGATGCTGCAATTGTACATGATGCCGGAGTGTATTAAACTGCACATTAACCAATTCATTGGTCATTGTTAAGTAATGATCCCGTATTGCATCATGGTTAGTATCACATGCACTGGTGTATCGCATCAACAACCATGGGCTGATCTTCTTTTGCTCTTCAGCAGTTAGTGTATCCCACCAACCAACAGAACGCTCGTCAATTGCCCGCATCTCTTCTTTAATACTAAGTTTATCTACCATATACCCAAACTCCTACCATTACCAGCTATTATAGCACAACAGGTTATAATGTGCAAGACAATCCAGAATGTTCTGAAAAATAATGCACGTTTTACATCTACCTGTGCAATTGGCAGAAACTCAGGCTTGTCGTCATCTGTTTCGCCAATGGGCATGCCAACGGTGCGAGCCCAAGTTTTAAGCCAGCGCCGTTGGCCACTCATTACAATGCGTTCTTGCGTTCTTGGATTTCTGCACGGCGAGTTTTGGTTAGTTTACCCAAGTCTCCCAATGCACCACGGGCACGAGTTGCCGCAGCTTTGGTGCTTTTAGTTTCCCACGCTGTATGTTCTGCTAGGTATGCTTCGTACGAAGCAACGATTTGTTCATGTAATGTCATATTTTATTCTCCTTATAACATATTTTGTTGTATTAGCTATTTTAGCTAATTTTGTTTTACCACAAGTGCCATGTGTCTAGTACGTCAGGTACTTTGCTTGTTTCTTTGACAAAATAAGCACACTCACACCCTTCCTCGTCACCCAATGGCACTGCCAAAAAGTGTCCGAATTTAAGTTTCGGAAAGTGCCATTTCACTTCCTGAAATACATTTGAGATTTCTACCAGTTGAAACTTTGGCAAAAATCCTGTAATTGGATTAAATGTAAAGGCATGAAAGCCACGATCATTTAAACTTGTAATTGGCACTACTTCTGGTTCGCCAACTTCTGGCTCACATATGATTAAACTCCAGTCCAATGGCATCTTAACCATATGGTTGCCTATACGCAACACTGCGGCTGGTGCATTAAATATCTCAAGAAAAACAAGCGGCACAAAGAAATAATCTGCATCGTTTTTGTTACTATAATCTAAAACACCATATCGTATATCGTCTATTTCTTCTGGTACAAAGTCTAATTCGTACGGCTTATTTTCTACTGTTAATATTTTCATTTTCTATATGTCACCTTATCGATAGTAAATGGGTATGAAGCTTCTTTATAAAACTTCTTTCGTTCACGTAAATGGCGCTTGCTAAACTTAGCAGTACTAGTTACGTCCCATATTTGAACATTGTCTTTATCCTTTGCTTTACGTATACCACGCCCAATAGACTGGATAACACGCACAAAAGACTTACCAGGCTCAACAAGAACAAGATTAAAAATCCTAGGGATGTTAATGCCAACAGCGGCCACACCATAAGTAGCAACAATAATTTTATTGTTTGCTTCACTAACCTCATCATATTCATCTTTGCGATCCTTGCTCTTCATACTGCCACTGATAAAAACGGTTTCTTCTGGAAGGCGTTCAAGTAACCCCTGTCCAGCTTTGATCCTGTCCACTAATACAAGTGTATTGCCTTCAAGACTCAAGCTGTGAATCAACCCCGCCATGTAATCTAGGCGTTGTTTATCTGTAGTCAAGTATGTTAGTTCTTCCTGATAATTGCTGTATTCAGCAGTATCCTGAAGTTGTAGAATGTTCACATCACATGATGCAAGTACACCCATATCCTGTAACTCACTGGCTGCAAGTTTATTTACCACCTGCCCTAGGCTAATTGTAAGTCCAATCTTGTCTGAATCTTCTTTTGGTATTGTACCAGTAAGACCCCAACGGATTGGCACATTAGCAAATACTCCAGTGAGTAGCTTTTTAAGCACATCTGCCTTTGCTTGATGCACCTCATCAACAATAACACACTGTACATCCTCCACAAAGTCAACGATACTAACATCGCTGTCTCCGCTACGAAAACGCTTCTCCATGCTGTTTAAACTTTGCCATGTGCAAATGGTATGTGTTTTGCCAAATTCTTTTCTATCCCCAAAGTATACGCCCACATCCAAGCCCAAGTTAACGTAGTCTACTTCTGTTTGTAATACCAAGTCTTTGTTGGGCACAATTATAATACTACGCCCATAAGGCTCGATTAGATTACTCAGAGCGGCTGTTATTAGAGTCTTACCTGCACCTGTTGCAATCTCCTGTAAACACTGTGGATTATTCAAGAACTCATTAATGATGCTGACTTGATAGTCACGCAATACAACTGGTGTACCAGCAACTGGATGTCGCTCAGGCCACATTTTGTGACTAAAATGTGTTTCTGTAATTTGTGGGAAGTCTAATTTAATTTGTTGTCTGCGGTCGTCAATCTCTACTTCATATCCTTCAGCAACCAATACTGGCAATATGTCTTCCAACAGATTGGTGTAAGTGGTGCCACCGATGTTAAAGTAGTTAACCTTACCATCCCAACGTCCTAGTTTATATGCTGGTACGTGGTATGCATACGGCAACATAAAGCTAAACTGGTTGGATAGCTTCTTGCGAGTTTCCACATCAAGACCTTCAATCTTGCAGTTTACTTCGTCTTTTAAAATTATTTTTGCCATGTTATTACTATACACATTTAATCCATTATTGTCAATAAGATAAGGTAGGGGGGACCTTTCGATCCCCCCTTTTTTTAATTAGCTAGCCGGAGTGAGATATA